>Ga0208410_1000814_pt1 | contig 17381 bp, 15 predicted proteins | sample ETN02SmetaG_3_FD_185787 | JGI IMG/M metagenome (GOLD analysis project Ga0208410, IMG submission 185787) | Marine microbial and viral communities from oxygen minimum zone, Eastern Pacific Ocean - ETNP2014F10-02SV257 (SPAdes) (version 2) | ecosystem: Environmental > Aquatic > Marine > Oceanic ... | reverse complement strand
TTTGCATTCATATTAGAGCTAGTGCCGGATCCGGTTTGAAACACGTCAATTGGAAATTCTTTGTGATGTTTCTCTTGCCAAACTTCCTTTGCAGCTTTAGAAATGGCTCTTGCTTTTTTTGCAGGTAATAGTTTTAACCTCAAATTGGCCTTAGCAGCAGCATCTTTAATTACCCCCAAACTGCTCACAAATGATTTTGTAAAAGGGAAATCCATTTTTATTCCACTGATAGGAAAATTATTAACTGCTCTTTGGGTTTGGGCTCCCCACAGTGCTCCTTTAGGGACTTTAACTTCTCCTAGACTGTCTTTTTCAATTCTAAATCTTTTTGTGGCCATAATATCTGTCCAATTCGTTTGATAAGATATATTTTAGCAAATATGCTAGATTATCGTTCTGATTTAATCATCTAAGTTTTTCGGGGGAAAAAATGAAAGAAATAGACGTAAATTTAGGAAAATTACCTCAAAAAGAAAAAGGATCTTTAGAGATAATTGAATGCAAAACTATAGAAGAAAAAAGACGTCATGGTCTTGAAAGGCTAGCCTCTGGTTTTAGAATGTTTTCTCACTTTGGATTTGATGAAGGCGTTGCCGGTCACATAACTTTCAGAGACCCTGAATTTGAACACCACTTCTGGGTAAATCCTTTTGGTATGCATTTTGATCAAATATGTGTTTCCGATTTAATCTTAGTTGATAGAAATGGTGAAGTTGCCCAAGGAGACAGGCCAGTGAATACAGCTGCTTTTGCCATTCATTCTAGACTGCATGAAGCTAGACCAGACGTGAATGCGGCAGCTCATTCTCATTCTATGTACGGAAAATCCTTTTCTAGTATGGGAAGAAAACTTGAGCCTATCACTCAAGACTCTTGTGCGTTTTTTGAAGATCATGTTTTATTTGATGATTTTACCGGTGTAGTTTTAGAAACTGATGAAGGTGACAGAATTGCTGAAGCCTTAGGTGATAAAAGAGCAGCAATACTTAAAAACCATGGTCTGTTAACAACAGGCGAAACTGTAGATGCGGCTGTTTGGGGATTTTTATCCATGGATAGGTGTTGTCAATCTCAAATGATTGCAGAGTCAGTAGGTCAAATGGAAAGAATTTCTGATGAAACTGCAGCCATGACTAAAGAACAGGTAGGTTCCGAATTAGGTATGTGGGTCATGTATCAACCCATATATGACTTAATGCTTGAAAAGGACGATAGTTTCTTAAATTAAGCTTTTTTAATAGCCTCCTTCATTAGGTCTATCGATCCATCAACAAAACCCCAGTTGGACATGTATTCAATAAACTTGGGTGAAAGACCTTCTTTAGTTAAATAATCAACAGAAACAGGGATTTGTGCTGCAACGAATTGATTATCTTTCTCATATAACAGAGGAAAGTCATGGTGTAATATCGCTGCCCTGCCAAGCATAATCCAGTCTACCCCTTCTTCCATCGCTTTAGTTGCATCTTGCGGAGTTCTTAAATTACCAGCAACTCCTAATCTTGTGGTTCCTCTTTCTAATTCACAAAAATGCTGTATTAAAGTTTTCCCTTTAAATTCTTCTTCTTGAGGCTCTTTGAAGCAATCCCATAAAGACATATCGAGAAAATCTATATCTCCAGAAGTCATTAGTTCAGATGCAAGTTCTTTCGATTCTCCAAGCAAAATCCCAAACCTTTCTGAAGAAAGTCTAACTCCTAACATAAAATCATCTCCGCATTCTGAACGTATTCCTTCTATGATTTCTTTAAGTAATCTATTTCGATTTTCAAAACTCCCACCATACTCATCATCTCTAAGGTTCACTTCTGCACTTAAGAATTGACACAATATATAACCGTGAGCTCCGTGCAATTCCACTCCGTCAAAACCAGCTTTTTCAGATCTAACCGCTGCTTGAATGAAATCATCTCTCAATTTATGCACTTCATCTAAGGTAAGGGCTCGAGCAGAAAATTCTTCATTTACTGAAGGACAAACCGGATCTTCACCTATTAAGTCCTTAGGTGATCTCATTCCAGCATGATGGAGTTGGACAATTGAAATACTGTCGTGAGATTTAATTTCATTAGATAGTCTTGTTAAACCTTCTAAATGGTCGTCAGAAAAAACTCCCAACTGACCCGGGAATCCCTTTCCTATTGCTTGCACGTGAGCTGCACAGGTCATAGTTAATCCAAACCCGCCTTTAGATCTCATGGTCAACCAATGGAATTCTTCTTCAGACATGATTCCGTCTTCATGACTTTGACTATTTGTAAGCGGTGCCAACATGAACCTATTCTTCATGTCAGGCCCTCTCTCAAAACTTAAGGATCTTAATGCTTTAGTCATTTAACAACTCCTCAACTTCCCATAATTTATCTTTACCAAAGAACATCTCATCTCCTACAAAAAATGTGGGTATACCAAACACACCTCTTTCTACAGCTGCTTCAGTATTAGTAATTAATTTAGCTTTTACATCTGGGTCTTGCATCTGTTCCATAAGTTTATTGGCATCAAAACCAGATTCTTCAAAAGCTGAGTGGATAACTTCGGGATCATCCATTTTTTTTGGCTCCTCCCACATGTGCACGAGAACCTTATCAATATAATCTTCTAGATAGCCATCATTTTCTGCAGCGATAGCTCCCCGAATTATCTGCAAGCTTATTACTGGAAAATGAGGATTCATCTTAAAAGAATGCAGACTATGCCTATCAATAAATCTTTGCATTTCAATATTCTGATATTCGTTCTTGTTCTTAACACCAAAGAATTGTTCCATAGGTGGCTTGTTGTTGGTTCCCTTAAAAATACCACCCAATAAAACTGGTATGTAATTCACTTCTGCTCCAGTCCTTTCTTTAATGGACTGCATTACTTTATGACTCAAGTAAGCATTAGGGCTTGCAAAATCAAAATAAAAATCAACTTTCTTGCTCATTATCTTCTCCTCTATTTTCAATCATTTTAAGAATATCTGAATAATCCAATGATAAACAATACCCTGTTTCAAAACCATTAAAAGATTGTTCAGGGATATCTCCGCTATAAGACAAAGAAAATAAAGTCTGACACTTTTCGTCTTTAGTCATCCTTGTGTCTTTTCTTAAGTCTTCAATTATTGAATCGATGGTTACTTCAGAATTAACCATGGTTAATCCTCGATCATTCTCTGAATCTAAAACCATATACTTTTCAGTATCAGACCATGCTTTCCAATGGGGGAGATTTCCTGACCTACCCTTACCTGGATTACCTGTATAAGCAAACTGGGTCCAGTAAGACATCATCTGATTAGATAATTTATTTACGGTATCAGAATCTTCAACGACTAAATTCTTTATTAGCTTGTTGTCTAATCCTGCAGGAAAAAGAAAGAGCAGTTCTAAAGCGTGAGCTGATCCTACTAATTGACCAAAATCCATGCCTTGAACTTCAGGTAATTCATCCCAATCAAATCTATATGCATAAGTATCTATTTGACCTGAAGCAGTTAAATCTCTTGCAGGAGAATCTACAGCCCTTTCTTTCCATGAATCAGAGGAATATTGATTAACTGCATCGTAAAAATCCGGTCTAAGAATTTCTAAGGGAAGTTCAGTGATACCTGCCCAAGAGAGAGCAGTAGCAATAACCCCTTCACCTTCCCCCCATTTAACAAACTCAGGATTTCTCATATTAAATAACTTAGTTTCGTATCTATTAGAACCAAGAATAATGGGTACACGTTTAAAGTTACTATTAACGAAAGACTCATAAATACCTTTTGTTCCTATTACATGGCCATCATTAAAGGCTCTAGTCATGCCTCCTTTTTTGGGGCTGGCTTCAAAGTATGCTGTTAACAGATCTTCGGGCTTCTTGCTTCTTAAATAAACTTCTAATTCTTCTAAAGACATAGCATTTTGCATATCTTTTGCGCTCTTTAGACTATCTGCCTGTTCATCATTAATAAGTAATCTATTAATTATTTCCTTAGAGCTCTGAATACCAGAAGTCCCATCTTCAGGGTAATAAGATTCAGCATCTTCAATTAAAGAGTGCGAAACTATTCCGCTTTGAACGATTGCTTTATGAAATAAACCTGTTGCTATTGGGGATGCGTACAAAGCAGCTACGTTGTGCCCTCCTGCCGACTCTCCAAAGATTGTGACATTATTTTCGTCTCCTCCAAAATAACTAATATTCTCTTTTATCCACTTAAGCGCCATTAAGTTATCCAAAGTTCCGTAATTCCCTGAAACATCCTCTAAAGTGGAATTGCCCTGCCTAAGAGCAGGGTGTCTAAACCAGCCTAAGTTGGACATTCGGTATTGAACTGTAACAACTATAACTTCATGTTGAGAGACTAAATCTGTTGGGTAATAGGTATCAGCTGAACCTATAGTATTACCTCCACCATGAATCCACATCATGACCGGTACATTTTTCTCCTTTAATTGTTCAGTAGTCCATGCTGGCGACCACACATTTAAATATAGGCAATCTTCTGAACCAATCCACCCTCCTACATTCCCTGTCATAATACCTTCTCTTTGAAAGCAAACTTCAGAGAATTTAGAAGCTTCAAATCTTGAACTAAACTTTTTAGGTTTAATGGGAGCTTTCCATCTTAAATCTCCTACTGGTGGTTCAGCAAATGGGATACCTAACCAAGCGTAAGTATTATCTTCTCTCTCAACCCCAATAATCTCTCCTTGATTAGTAATTCTTACTGAGTCATCAGGTAATGATTTCCCGCAACCCCCTAATATTAAAATTAATGAGAGAGCTATGTATAAGTGTTTTTTTATGGACATTTAATTATCTCCTTATCTTTTTGCCATACTTGAGATGCTGCTTGTACATATAAACATAAAAGGAATTACTTTTTAACCTCTTTTAAAGCTTGCATGCAATTGATATGTCTAATAAATTAGAGCGCTAAAAGTTTATTAAGGAGAGGAAGTATGCAAATTGCACCAATACCAACTTTATCAGATGAGATAAATGACATACGTTTAAGAACAGCTGACATAGTAGCCAATAGAATTATCCCCAATGAGGGAACGATTTATGCGGGTGGAGATAAATCAAAGAAGCTTAGAAAAGAAATTAACGAAGAGGTTAAAAAGCAAGGATTATGGGCTCCTCATTTACCCGAAGAATATGGTGGAATGGGAAATGGCTTCCTAGTTCATGCATACATGAATGAGATATTAGCCTGGTCTCCGCTTGGCAATAGACTTTTTGGAGTTATAGCTCCCAACTCAGGCAATCAAAAGATATTGGTTAAATATGGAACTGAAGAGCAGAAGAAAAAATGGCTTATGCCTTTGATTAATCAAGAGATGGAGTCTGGATTCTCTATGACTGAACCTGATTCTGCTGGATCAGATCCTAGATCACTTACAACAACTGCCGTTAAAGAAGGAGATGAGTGGGTAATTAATGGTCATAAGATTATGACTTCAAATGGCCAAAGAGCTGATTTCTTGGTTGTTATGTGTAAGACAGAAGATGATGAAGATGGTGAAGCCAACCAAAAGATGACTCAAATAATAGTGCCAACCGACACTCCTGGAGTTAATAGAATAAGATCGGTTCCTATATGGGGACATACTGGTGGTGACCACATGGAAATTAAATATGAAAACGTTAGAGTGCCATTAGAAAATGCACTTGGAGCTAGAGGCTCAGGTCACCAGGCAGCTCAGGATAGACTTGGTGCTGGAAGGGTTTATCACTGCATGAATACGATCGGTCAAATGTGGAGAGCTTTTGACATTATGGTTAAGTATTCTACCCAAAGGGAAGTTCATGGTGGAAAACTAGAAAGTAAACAATTCATTCAAGGTTTTATTGCTGATTCATATATGGATATACAAGCCTCAAGACTAATGACTATTCATTGTGCTGAAGTAATGGATAAAGAAGGTGATGCAAGAGTTGATATCTCTGCAATTAAAGTTTTTGTACCTCTGGCGGGCGGAAGAGTTGTGGATAGGGCAATTCAGATCCATGGTTGGAGAGGAGTGTCTGGAGACACGCCTCTTGCTGGAATGTTTCAAGGATTCAGAACTTTAAGACTGGCCGACGGCCCTGATGAAGTCCACAGAATACTTATAGCAAAAGAAATCCTTAAGAAATACCACGACGGTCTTTCCTGGGATTTTGGAGTTTAAGATTTACTGAACGGTATAAGTTTCACTGTAGAAGTAGAAGTGGCAACTAGAGAGTTGTTCTGAAATAGCTTACTTGACATAAAAGCAGTGCTTTTTCCTAACTGCACCACTTCAGCTATGCAGTTAAGTTTACCCGGCTTAGATGGAGCTAAAAAACTTACATTAATATCTAGCGTCATAGGCGAAACTTTAAAATCAAAAAGTCCCATTAGTAAGTGCGCCATAGGAGCATCTAACATACCTGTAACAAACCCTCCTTGTACAACCTGCCCTTCAGAATGAGTAAATTCATATTTCGCCTCAAATTCCATTTCTATAGAGGGAGGCTCTGAGCAAAAGCTAATTACCTTCATTCCTAATGTTTCTGTGCAAGGCGCGTTATTAGATTTAAAGGCCTCAAGTCTTTCTTGATCATTCATATTTAAATTCCTTTTACTTAAGTTTACCTATAGATAGATTATTTATGAAGATTTTAAATGGTGGAAGATGAAACTTTAGCTGCGCCCAACCAAAATTATTTATAAGCTCCATCTTCCATGGAGGTGCAGGATACAGCTTAAATCTAGCTTGAGCAGCTTAAAATGGGTGTTAACCGCATCCTGCAATTAAACTGAGAAAGTTTACCTTGGAGAGGTTTTTCTGGGGAGAAATGTACGTCTCTCAGTCTAAATTGATATTAAGAGAAGTAACCGATTAATAGGTTTCATTCTGGGGAGAATTAGAAATCTTTTAATATCATTATTAATTATATAACCATATAATTAATTTGTATAGTATAAAATAATTTATTTATCAGTAAGTTACTAAGCATTTAGAATCTTAGAAGATTCTTTATATTTGCTTAACGAAGCTTTAAAAAATAAAGCAGAAATAGGTAAAACGAGTGCTCCTGTTGCAGAGATAGACCAATTTATCTTATTTGTATCCGTAAAAACAAAGTCAGTGAAGAAGGCTGTCAATTGTGGTCCAAGACTTAATCCAAAAGCCATCATCAGAAAGGCGTGTATGGCAGCTAATTGACCCTTTACATTGCCTCTACTCACTCCACTTACTGCTAAAAGTCCCAAAGGAGCAAAAGAGCTTATGAAAAAAAGATAAATAAAAATACAAATCCAGGCAGCAATTTCAGTATTCACAAAAGATAAAAGGACTATAGGAGGGAACGCTAAGATAACTGCAAACATTGCAGCCCTAACCGGTGCATCACGATAATTTCTATTCCTTAAATAGTCTACAACCGAGCCTGCAAAAATTGTTCCTGTAATTGAACTTATTATAGTTATTATTCCTAGAAAGAATCCTGCTTCAGTTAATGATATGTTGTAAGTTCTAATCATCATAGTGGGCGCCCAAAAAGTAAAAGAATAAAAAATGAGTGCCATAAATATTAAACCTCCAAACATAGGTAATAATGTCTTTTTATGCTCATTTATATGAAGAAAGACGTTTTGCCTTCCTTCTATATTGCCCTGCTCTACTTTCTCGTCAAACCTCTTAGGCTCTGTCAATAAAAACGCCCCTAATGCTACAAATAAACCCGGAACACCTACTATCATAAAAGTAGCTTGCCAAGGCTTCACATAACCAATAAGAGGTAGATTTAACCCTCCTAACTCAGTTAGATAATCAATTAAGAATCCGCCGCCAAGAAGAGTTATTCCAATCCCAATATAAACCCCTGAGGTGATTATACCCATTGGTTTTCCTTGTTTATTTTCAGGGAAATAATCACTTACTAAAGATACGCTTGTTGGAGCCATTACAGCTTCTCCAACAGCAACCCCTATACGAGCACCAAATAACCTGCCAAAAGAATTGGCCAGCCCTGCTAAAGCCGTCATTAGAGACCATAGAAAAATTCCTATACCTAAAACTCTAGTTCTTTTATAGCGATCTACTGCATATCCAATAGGCAGTGCCATAATTGCATAAAATATTGAAAAGGCAGCCCCTCCTAATAACGCAATTTGGGAATCCGTTAGATTAAAATCTTGTTTTATAGGCTCTACCAACATAGAAGGTATTTGCCTGTCTATAAAAGCGAATATCTGAGCAAGGGTAAGAATTCCTACAGCAGAATAACCGTATTTCTTATCTGGATAACTCCTCATGTTTTATTTTATTTAAAGAAAGTGATGTTAATCAAAAATTTAATTGATCTTTGATAAAGACTTAATTATTTTTTTAGTATCTTCCCTGAATAAGAAGAAATTCGCCAACCGTCCGGGTCTTTTATTCTTTCAGGAGCAGGAGTTAAATCTACCTCTTTCCCGTCTAGAATAACGTACTTAATCAATTCCTTCTTTCCTAAGATACTAACATCTTTTGACGGATCGCCATCTATTACCAATAAGTCAGCTTTATATCCAGGAGAAATTAAACCTAAATTATTTTCTTTTCTCATCGCTTGCGAAGCATTTTTAGTGGCACAAGTTATAGCTTCTAATGGGGTCATTCCAAGCTTATCAACAAAAACTTCTAATTCTTTGTAATGCCAATCTCCATATGGAGTTACAGAAAATCCACTTTCACTTCCACAAATAAAAGGAACTCCTGCATCAAAAGCTTTTCTAAATATTTCTATATTGTCATCGATCTCTTTTTCAAAAATAGTCTTATAGTCTTTTGAGGCATCCATTTCTTCCGCATAATCAATTAAGTTAGCTTGAAATGTAAACGTAGGAACTAACGGGACATTCTTCTCTACCATTAATTCCAGTCCTTCTTCATCCATGTAAGTTCCGTGTAGAATCATGTCCATTCCAGCTAACATAGCATCTTTTAAACTAGGGCCGCCTCTACAATGCCCTACTACAGGTATTCCCAATTCGTGAGCAGTGTCACAAGCTAACTTAAGTTCATCTCTACTCCAAGCTTGCAATTCACCTTCATATTCTTGCCTTGGGACCATTCCTGTTACATGGATTTTTATCCAATCAACGCCCATTTTTATTTGTCTTCTTATTTCAAGAACAATCTCATCTCTACTTGTTACAACTGCACCATAACCTCTTTTGCCTTCATCAGGAATTAACCTTCCGGCTGTACCTCCTGCAGAAGTTATTAAAGCATTACCTCCTACTGCCATTCTAGGACCAGGAATAATGCCACTCTCAATTGCATCTCTTAAGTCAACTCCAACGCTATAAAGACTGTCAGCATCAAAAAAACTTGTAACTCCCGACTGAAGAACCTTTAGAGCATTTGTTCCAGCGATAATTGAAGCAAGGCCTTCTCTTCTATGAAAAAAGAGCTCATCATTTGATACAGGCTCGTCAAAACTTATATGACAGTGTGCGTCTATCAAGCCTGGCATTACTGTTTGACCTTTGAGGTCAATAATTTCTACCTTTTGCTTGGTAAGTTTAGATTCTTCTTTGAGAACAGCCTTAATTTCACCGTCAACAACATGAATATGGCCCTTATAAGGGGGCAATCCATTACCTTCGATTACAGAGGCATTCTTTAGAATAAACTCAGCGTCCATACTTTATTATGGCTTGTTTTGAGTATTACTACAAAACTACGATTGCAAAGGCGCCCAAGCTAACAAACTAGAATCATCCGGTCTTGTACTTGGTACTAACTTTATGCCATTTGCTTCAGCCATTCCTTTGTACTCAACCCAAGATAAAAGAGATTCTATTTGGGTACCAGGACCTGAGTCAAACATAACAGGGCCATAGAGGTTTGCAGTATAAATAAGATCTTCATCAGTAAGTCTTTGCGTTGCGTCGTGCCTTGCTCCAGCAGGTTCATAAAACCATACACCTGGTCCATAACCTTCAGGAGGTCCAGCTCTTACGCCAAGTTGTCCTTGTAATACTAAGAAATCACTAGCACCAACATGAGTATGAGGATCAGCTACACCATTATGTCTAACTATGAGTGAAACGTAGCCAGTTTCTTCGCTAACTCTTAATATTTTTAATCCTACATCCTCCATGCCAGGCAATACCAACCACGGAACTGCTTTTGTATCTACAAAATGCGGATGAGTGACTTCACTGGTTGTTGCGGCATCCGCAGTATCATTTACTAATTTTCCAGCATTGCCAGAAGTTATAGTAAGCGGTGCACCATTGCCTTTGTATTCTTCAGGATCAAGATCCATACATTCCGTCAAAGAATTAGGAACTAAAGTAATTTTTATGTCTTTAGCCATCTGGAGTACATCCATTGCAGTGAATAAAGAGTTAATCGATCCATCTTCATTCAAGAAGGCTACAGCACTATAGAAATTTGCAAGAACTTCGGTATCTTCAATTGCTTGGAAAGAATTTACTTTAGAGTTAGCAGATACAAACCCCCAAGTTCCAGGATTCAATATACTAGTTGAACCTTCTTGAACATATTCTGCTTGCCCAGAAAGGATAAGCATGTCCATACTTCCTAGATAAACAGAAGCAGGTAAAGATGAACCTGCTTCAAGTCTAAAAATTAAGCTGAAAATGCCACTCTCACTGCTAGCTCTAGCAGGTTTTATGGACATACCAGGCACATTCTTTACCGGTAACCATGGCATTTTGTTAGTATCTATACAATCAGCAACACCTGAAGGATTGTATTCTGGATTTGGTAATTCGCTCATATAAATCTCCTAGAAGTTGTAACTTAAGCTAGCTTGGAAAAGCTTTTGCACACCATAAGTACCTATAATAAAAGTATCACCTATAGTTGCTTGGTCATTGGAGAGATTAGGGAACACCTCCATATCAGTATAATAGTCTTCACCAAAAACGTTATCTAACGTTATTAATAAATCCCAAGGGCCTTTACTGAATCCTGCTTGTATATTAAAAACTTCATAGCTTGGATTTTTCAGCGCTCCGACTACAGGCATACCTACTCCCTGACCTGTATAACTCCATTGAATACCAAGATTAAAATCAGTTCCGTCATAAATTGTCGTTGCATAATCAGCACCTATTAAGAAACTATTATCAATAGTTCCTGAAGGAGTGAGTCCGCTGAGATCGGTTCCATCGGCTAAAATGGTACCTTCACTAAAATCTGAATTTACCCAACCTGCAGCCATAGATAAAGTTAAATTATCTGTAGCCTTCATTGCAACTTCAAGTTCAAGACCATTTTGTTCACTGTCTCCTATATTAGTAACGTACTCTATTAGTCCTGGTCCTCCAGGATTTGGTGCTACTACTTGGAAAGCTCTATCTTTATAATCGATATCAAAATAAGCTATTGCAACAGAAGTTTTTCCCTCGTTCAGGGACCCTTTCCAGCCCAGTTCATTCTGAGTAGCTTCTTCTTTACCAAAAGAACCTAGCAATTTATTGCCGCTGGCGTCGGTATAAGGAACACCGTTATTTAAGCCGCCCGGCTCATATCCTTGAGATGATGTTAAATAAACTATTGAATTATTATCTAAAGTTCTTGTGATTGAAATTCTTGGAAGTGTTTCAGTATCATTTACTTTACCCGCGTGAATTCCTCCATTTGTTTCTGAATCAAGATTTAGTTCCGTTTCTTCCCACTTATCAGATCTAAGACCTACATCAAATCTCCATTGATCCATTTCATAGGATATATTTCCGAAGAAAGCATTGTGAGTATTTTCTTCAAGAATCTTTTCAAACGGCATTGCAAATACAAACCCTAGTCCCAGCGCATCAGGGCCAAACTCTAAAAATGAATCCATAGTTCTTTCGTAATCTGACATATATGCACCGAAGATCCATTGCAAATTGCTATCAGAAGTTGAAGTGAAACGAATTTCTTGAGTTGTAATATCCATTTCCTCTGGTCTGGTAGTATTAAAATACCAGAACTGAGTTAAATCAACGTCTGTAATTCTGGTACTCTCAGTATCTGTTGAAGAGGTTATGCTGGTAATATCAAATCCATCTAGAGACCAGTTTAATTCTAAAGTAGCTGAAGTAGTTTCAGCATCTCTTGTAGAGTTTTTACCAGTGTCTAGTATTTTAGGGTATTGGAAAGAACCAGGTTGACCCAGCTCTCTAGCCCAAGCATTAACTGGCCCTAAATACTCATTTCTTCTTACCGAGGCATACAAAGAAAGATTATCTGAAATAGAACCTGCTATAGAAATTCTTGTACCATCTTGACTGTAAGCTCCTACATTTGAAGGTTGGTTGTCTATTCCATCAGAATTAGGATTTTTTATGAAACCATCATCATCTCTTGAAAAAGCAAATACTCTCATTGCCCAATCACCTTGAAGGGGTACATTTACTGAAACTTCTGTATCACTTATACCCTGCTCACCTGTTTGATACTTAACTTTACCGGTTAAGCCTTCTTCTGCACTTGGCCTTTTGCTAACAAATTTTACAGCACCACCAATATTGCTTCCGCCGTATAAAATACCTTGAGGTCCTTTCAGGACTTCTATCCTGTCAAGATCTCCAAATCTAGATGAAGCATCACTAAATAACTGCACATCATCAAGATAAAAGCCCACACCTTGAGTAAGACCAAATGCTCCAATACCTCTAATTGAGACATTAGGATAACCATCAGCTCTCATGGCAAGGTTAAGGTTTGGAATAAGTAGTCCTACTTTATCTAACCCTTTAATATTTTGATCCTCTATATCTGACCCAGATATTGCTGAAACAGATTCTGATATATCTAAAAGAGACTCTTCTCTCTTTCTTGCAGTAACAATAATCTCATCCAAAGTACTTGATGCTGAGACTTCTTCAGAAGGTTCAGCAGAAAAAGCTGGAAACGAGAGTACCGAGATAGAAATGACCGTAAATAGACTTTTAGTCATGAAATTCATATTTATTCCCCAATTTGTTGAAAAAAACCACTTTTAAGTGATTTGTGGACCTCAATTTACCAATAAATTGCTAATTTTCAACATTTTTACCTATTTTTTATTAGATAAAATTTTTTGCGCTTGACTTTGAGTATGTAAAATTTTATTCATTTTTTTTATTCTTGCTGTCTATAATGGGCGAAAAGGGAGAAATAATGGATGAACTAACAAAACCTCAAGCTTTAGGAACTGAAGGTTATATATTTAATCAGACCATGTTGAGGATTAAAGACCCAAAAGAATCACTTGAGTTTTATGTCAACGTATTGGGAATGACTTTAATTAAACAACTGGATTTTCCTGCTATGGAATTCACTTTATATTTTCTTGGTTATTTAAGAGAAGAAGATGAACCAGTTCCTTCTGACCCAGTAAAGAGAGCAGAATACGCTTTTAGTCAAAAAGCTATGCTGGAGCTAACACATAATTATGGCACTGAAGATGACGATTCATTTTCTTACCATGATGGTAATTCTGATCCAAGAGGGTTTGGACATATTGGGGTTACTGTTCCTGATGTATACGCGGCCTGCGAAGAATTTGAAAGGAAAGGAATAGAATTTGTAAAAAAACCTGATGATGGAAATATGAAAGGATTAGCTTTTATAAAAGATCCAGATGGTTATTGGATAGAGATATTGTCAGCTTCAAATTCATCTAAATTCTAAATATGGAAGAAAATAACGAAATTATTGCAAGACTGGAAAGATTAGAGTCTAAAGAAGAAATTAGAGATTTAGTTTCTAAATACGCTGAAGCGTGTGATCAACAAGATTTAGAGTCACTAGAAAAGCTATTTACACTGGATGCTGAGTTTGATTCACCTAATGGAATGCTTAAAAGTAAAGGCCGCCAAAATATAATAGATATGTATCTAGAAGTGTTCAAGTCAAGAGGCCCTTCTTTCCATTGGACTCATGACGTAAGAGTAAAAATGGATCCTGAAAAGAAAGATTTAGCTACTGGAACTGTTTATAGCCATGCAGAAACTACCCGAGATGGGGTAGTTAGCCTTGCTGCTATGAGATATGACGATCAATACGCAATAGAAGATGGTAATTGGAAATTTTCGAAAAGAGTTATTCATTTCTTTTATTACGTAAAAACAAAAGACTATGTTGAAACTCTCACTAGCCCTTTAAGAGTAGGCATGGGAGAAACAAATATCGCTGCTGACATACCCGAATCTGTTCCTGCCTGGATTGAATTTCAACAAAAACATAAGAGTGAAAAGAAATAGTACTAACTCAGAAGAAATGCTTGGCCTTGCTAAAAGGGCTCTTGAGCATTTTAAAAATAAAACTACTGATCAAGCTGAGAGTGTAATGTCGAATACGATTGAAGCTTATGTAAACCCTGAACGGTATGAAAATGAGATTGAAAGAATTTATAAGACTCTTCCTTTAGCATTATGTCTAAGTAGTGAGCTATCAAATCCAAATAGCCATAGGGCAATGAATGTGATTGATACTCCCGTTCTTATAACAAGAGCTAAAGACATGAGAGCGAGAGCATTTCTAAATGTCTGCCGACATAGAGGATCTCAAGTTTGTGAAGAAGGTAAAGGAGAAAAAAGAAATTTTATATGTCCATATCATGCTTGGACCTATAACCACGAAGGTCAATTGGTAGGAATGTATGGAGAAAAAACCTTTGGTGATATAAATAAAGAAGATTTTGGTTTAATAGAGTTAAATTGCCAAGAGAGAGCAGGACTAATATGGGTGACATTAAGTCCTGAAGTTAAATTTGATATCGATGACTGGCTAGGAGATTTTGCGTTAGAACTTGAAAGTCTTAATTTAAAAGATTGGTATATTTATGACCAAAGGGAAATTGAAGGACCTGGCTGGAAAGTTGCTTTAGATGGTTATTTAGAAGCTTATCATCATAATCAATTACACGGCGATACAGTTGGAAAACATACTGTTGGCAATCTGCTGGTTTTAGATACATACGGGCCGCATCAAAGATTAACTTTTGGTAGAAAATCATTGAGCGAACTTGTAGAAAAGCCTGAAGAACAGTGGGACGATCCTTTAGACCATATACGCCTAATACATTCTGGTTTTCCTAACTTATCAATCTCTGGCGTATTAGGAGGGCATTGTTTAGTTAGCCAAATCTTTCCTACTTCATCTCCTGAGTCAACTATTACCAGGCAAACTATCCTATCTGCTACAGAACCTAAAACGAAAGAAGATAAAAAAATAACTCAAGAGTTTAGCGACATGGTCCTACAGGCAGTTGTTGATGAAGATTATAAAATGGGGCTTCAAATCCAAACCAATATTTCACAACTTGAATCGCACAACTTTGTTTACGGTAAAAATGAACCAGCTGTCCAAAATTACCATAATTGGATAGAAAAATTTATGGGCAAAGAAGGAAGTGACTGGTAAAACTTCGCGATGGACGTAATTGATATTCATGCTCACGCAATTTTTAAGGAAACTTTAAATTCTATAAAAGGCTTAGGTCCAGAAATAGGAGGCGATAAAGATAATCCTTGGTTTCGTGTAGGAGATTATAAACTTGAAGGTGTAAGGTATGAAAACACACCATTCATGGATATAAATCTAAGATTAGAGGCCATGGAATCACTAGGTATCGACTTTCAAGTTCTCTCTCCCAATCCTATAACCTACTTCCATTTTATAGAACCAAAAGAAGCTATAAATTATTGCCAATTACATAATGACACTATGGCCAATTCTATTTCAAACCATAAAGAAAGTTTGGGAGGTTTTGCATCTTTACCAATGCAGGACCCTGAAGCAGCCTCTAAAGAGCTTGAAAGAAGCGTAAAAGAACTCGGTTTTCTAGGAGCATACATAGGTACTGATTTTCCTTTAGGCCTGGCAGATAAACAGATGGATGATTTTTATAGATCTTGTGTTGATTTAGATGTGCCTCTATTTATACACCCTGCTCCTCAAGGAATTAATGGACCTTACTCTGACAATAGATTGGATTTATATAGCTTAGACTTAACTGTTGGTTTCGCTAATGATGAAACTGCTGCTTTAGGTAATTTGATATTTGGAGGGGTATTACACAGACATCCCGACCTTGATATATGCATTAGTCACGGGGGTGGCAATATAGCTTTTCTCGCTGGCAGGATGGCATTAGCTGCTGAGCACAGGAGCACTTCTCCTGAATGGATTAAAGAAAGGGGTGAATTTATTAGACAACTCAATTTGATCTGGTTTGATAATCACGTTCATCAAGACGCTTCGTTAAAATTATTGGAAGATGTAGTAGGGCAAGAAAGACAGGTCTTGGGTACTAACTTCTTAGGTTGGGATCAACCTAACAGAGACTCCATTAAAGAAATCCCTTCTTATCTTGCTGAGAATGCTAAAAAACTATTACGTTTATAATTTAAGTAGGTCTAGTCTCTACCAATATTAGCCAAGACGCTGTTCATTACGCCTCCATCTACTACTATGTTTTCTCCGTGAATATAAGAGGAGTCTTCAGATAATAAAAACATAACAACTTTAGCAATATCTTCAGCTGAACCAATCCTTTGTGCAGGAACCATTTCTTCTCTTTTTTTCCTTTCAATTGGATCTGCATAATGCGAGGCAGACATTCCAGAATCTATAAAGCCAGGAGAAATAGCATTTACTCGAATCCCTACTTTCCCCCATTCAAGAGACATTTGTTCTGTAAGCATGGCTACACCAGCTTTCGTAGCAGCATAAGCTCCAGAATGTATGGCCGGATGTTTCCCTCCACTTATGGAGCTTATATTTATTATGTTACCTGAGCCCTTTTCTTTCATAAGCCTAGCGGTAGCACAACTAATAACGAAACAACCTAATAAATTAACGTTTATAACATCTTCAAAATCCTTCACTTCCTGTTCTAGTAGACCACCAAACCTAACTATTCCAGCGCAATTGATCAAAGCATCGGGAATCTCGCCGAAAGATTGTAGAGCCTCCAAGACTGAGCTTTCTTGAGTTATATCTGCCCTAAGGGCTATTGAATTTTTTATCTTAGATTGAGTTTCTTCAAGCTTCTTTTGGTCTAGGTCAATTAGGCCTACTCTGTACCCTGCTTCGCTCGCATATTGTGCAATTTCAGAACCTATTCCCCCAGAAGCCCCTGTTAACAATAAATTTTTCATAATATAACTATATCATCCTTTAGTTTGGTCGGGACGGCTGGATTTGAACCAGCGACCACCACACCCCCAGTGTGGTGCGCTACCAGACTGCGCCACGCCCCGATTAATTAATAGCTTTTAAAAGTTTTTTAAGATCTTCTACGATCTTGCCTGAGGAATCACTTACAGAATTGTCTCCTTTAGTGGAACTTAAATTTCTTTTTACACCAGAAATAGTTAGACCTTCTTTATACAGAAGGGATTGAATCTTCTCAATCATCTCAATATCCTTTTTTTGGTAATA
>Ga0208410_1000810_pt1 | contig 17413 bp, 24 predicted proteins | sample ETN02SmetaG_3_FD_185787 | JGI IMG/M metagenome (GOLD analysis project Ga0208410, IMG submission 185787) | Marine microbial and viral communities from oxygen minimum zone, Eastern Pacific Ocean - ETNP2014F10-02SV257 (SPAdes) (version 2) | ecosystem: Environmental > Aquatic > Marine > Oceanic ... | reverse complement strand
ATCCACCCTTCGTTTTAAGAATGAGTAAGTTGTTTGAGTGAAGATCGTGGTGTCTGAATTTTGGGTATTTTTTATGAATGTTGGCCAGGTTTTGTATCAATTGTTCAATGACCTTTTTAACCGCGGCCTCACTTGGTTTGGTCTTTACCCATTCCTTAAGGCTTTTACCATCGATGTATTCGAAATAAAGAACATCGTCCGTACGACACGATTTGAAATGATACATACGGGGTGTGCCCATCCCTTTCAATTTTTCGGCAATACGGTACTCCATTTTGGCACTCTCTTCCGTCGTAACCTTAATCGCGACTTGCGTGGAACATTTATCATCGATACACCCATAGAACACTGTACCATACTGACCCTTCCCTATGGCACGCAATCGCGTCGCCTTACCGATTAAGAGTGGTTTTTGTTGGATCCTAGTGAAAAAATGTTTCTCGGGGTAACACGCCTTTGCGGCGCCATCCTCTTTTCCTCGTAGGATTTTCTTAACTTCTTCTCCAACCGCGTTCTTCTGAGAATTGGTCTTGGCTTGGTTGGCGATGTGGACAAGTTGGGATAACTTAACCATCCTTGTTAGAAACTGAGAAAATTTTCTCCGTTAAGTAATAATGAACGTTCACGTTGAAATTATATTAAGAACGATCGGTGTATTCCTGAGCGTTTACTTCACGGTACGATGGAGCCGAAAGAATGATCTCCGTGTTGAATACGACTTTGGTATACTAGCTTCTATTATATTGGCTGCATTTTTAGCATTTAAACACCCAGGAACGGGTTCCATTCGTGAATAAAGTAAAATATCTGTATAAAATTAAAATGTATAAGTAAAGTAAATGCTTCTCCCCACTCTCATTTTACTTATAATTGATCTCCTTATACTCAGGAATACGCCGCGAAAAATAGCATCTCCTAAATCCGAAAAGAAAACGAAAGACGACGGCGAATGGACTGTATTCGGGAGCATGGGATGTGGCTGGACTCGAAAACAGTTAGAATATCTCGAAAAATCTGGACATCGATTCCGGTTTATCGACTGCGATAAACAAGAATGTGCAGATATGGAAGCATTCCCAACGTTAGTACACAGTAATGGTGAAAGACACGTCGGTTTTAAAGAAGTTTAAACACCACGAACAATCGCGATAGATAAAGAAAGAATGAATGCGTCAAGGAAAGTATCGATTGGTTTAAGTACAGTGATGTGCTTTGTTAAGCTGCGATTCCAAGCGAAACGCAAGACAAACGTACTTATGAGAATAGCGAGGATGAACGTCAAAAGTTCAACGAGAATATCGGATTGATTCCTGGCTTTGAAGAGGTCCTTGATCATTGTTTTATTTATTAATAATATTTTTTTTCTGGAATATTATTAATGAAGACACTTCCATTGAGTGGTTCTGAAAAAAAATTTACCCAGCGACTTTGGGGGAGAACGACTGGTATATCTAACAATAACTGTTACGCATACGCCGTAAATGATTATGAAAATTATAGACCTTCGAAAAGTGTCCCGGGTGAACGCGCTGGTAGAAATAAAGCACATACGTATACACATTGTAAAAACCTCCCAGAGCGTGTCATAGCCGATAACCCCAAAAAAGTATACAAGGTAAAAGCAGAAGATAAATGTAAGAAAAACCACTATAAAATTATGATGTTCGTTGCTCCCGGAAATAAAAAGAATTATTTCAGACAGGGTGATTTCCATTTTTACAAACAACACGGAATAGTTGAATACAAAGTAAAATCCGGCGATTCTTATGAAAAAATAGCAAAATTCTTTGAAGTACCCGTATCACGCGTTAAAAAATCCGGTAAACTCTCGCCTGGAAAGAGACTTATATTTAAGGCAAACGTATTCAGTCATAAGAGGGGGTGGGCGACTGGACCTCTTCTCACCGATGCAAAAAATAAAATTATAAAAGATCCCCGAACAGCTTCTCGAAATTATCCGGGACTAAAATATACTAAATATTGTAGCTCATTCTGTGTCAAAGATAGAGGGGTCAAAGTCGGAGGGACTCATCCCAAAACTCGAAAGAAGACTAGTAAGGTCTGAATCACTGACAACATTAAAAAATATATCCAAAACATCACATACAAACGAATCGCTTACAGTCGCTGTATTTGATGTTTCTTCAAAATTATTATCCACTTTTATGGTGACTTTATATTTGTCGCCACAAAATACCTTTCGACACGTGGGGCATGTTATGTTTCCTTTTTCTTTCCATTTCTCTAGACAATGTGTGTGAAAAATATGTCCACAACGTAGTGTATTTACTCGAGTTTCACGAACCGAGTTCAGACATATAGCACACGTAGTCATCTGGAGAATTGCTAGAAGATTATTATCGGAATTTAGCGAATTAAATATAGTATTAGTCTGCTTCTGTTTCGCTCGTAACTATTGGTGGTATTTCTTCAAAATTATTACATTTGAAGAGTCTTCTTGAAAAAAAGAAATCGGAATCTCTCAATTTCTTAAATCCACCACCACCCTTTTTCAGACCACCTGTCCATCTCTTTTCATCTGTCCAACCAAAATGTTTATCTCGTAACTCTTCTAAGGTAATGGGTGAAAAATCTGTATTGTCTATGGTCATACCCCATGGTCCAAGGAACGGGTGGGGTTTATATGGTTCGAATTTACCATCTACGTAATCATTAGCCCACTGTACCGCTGCTTTACATTCTGCGCTATCGGGTGTCATTTTCTTTGCCGCCTGACCCTTTGCATCGTCGAGTGGTTTGAGTCTATCAAATTGCAAAATTTTCAGTGCGTGGGGTGTCGTTCCGGGTACTGCACCGCCATACCATGCTGCTGCACTGGCTACACATGATAAAACTGACGAAGTGCAGCATAATATGAGTATCTCGCTCATTTAAAATATATATAGATTATTTTAATAAATATCAGACATATTGAGAAGGGCGTTATCACACACGTTACACTTGGAAACACCTTGTAATTCTTGTGTAGGTTTCAAAATCTTTGTACCTTTTTCTTGAAGAAGACGACGATACGCGTAATTATCAGCCTTCGCGATTCCATTTTTTTCCATGACGTAATTATCATAAAGTTGGGACGAGCTGTTCATTGTGAAGCATCGACCATCGGCCATACCGAGACGTTGACTCATTTTTTATTGTTACATTAGAAATTAATTTGTCTATTCGTAATGGTCTGTCTCCACGATTTAAACCCCCTTTTTTTGATGTTCTCTACCATATCTTCTATTTTGTACCCTGACATATTATCAAATACATCCTTGGTCGCTGTCTCGGATACACGAATAACATCCGATTCATTTATGTATTTGTTAATGATGTTATATGCAAATGCGATCTCCTTGAGTGTTTCTGCGCCCGTAATTATAACCTTACCTGTACTGAAAATACTGGTTGTAATCTCTTTCATATCTTCTGCTGGTGAAAACTTAATCTTCACGGCTGAATATCTGTCTGGTTCAAATGAAACTTTAAAAATGTCTGATTGGTTTTCGAAATGGTTTGCGACCTGTATAAGATTTATGTTATAATTCAAACTAAAATTTGAATTAATCATAACAACTCTAAATGTATCGATGGGTGCAACGTATGCGTCCCCCAAACATATCTTAAATAAAAATGAAAGTTGTTTTATAATACGACTGCAATCAAAAAGATCGGAACACCCCGCCACCTGAATACTCCCATTTGGGAAGACTTTTATAGACTTTGTACTATATTCATCTGTATATGTTAATGTAATTTGATTGTAAAACTTGGTCGTTGTTTTGAGAACCCACTCTCTCACCGATACACCCTTTGTATTTTTCATTTTCAATTTTATAGGTGATAATCTCGTAAATGCGTTTCTGATCTTTTGTATATCTATTTCATTTGAAAAACTTGATACCATAGTAATAGTTGTGAGCTTTATCCACGAAGGTCGAAACTTTTCTGGTATTTCCCTCCTAAACTCATCGAGTGTGAGTAGATATGAAAATGTATTATTAGCCACAGCTGTGTACATCTTTAAATTGAATTTACAGTAAACCCCGTATACACTTAGGGGCTTAAAAGTCTCGATAAAGAGTTTAGAGAATATATCCTAAAATAAATAATGACCTCTTTTTTAAAAACTGCGCGTGTGCGTGATGAAGAATCTAGCGTTTGGGGAACCGTCATCGAAACAGATTATGTAAAATATATCCCGGGGTATGGATATGAACACTTTACAGATACATTTGATTCTAAACCACTAGGATTGTGGCACGAAATAAGATCTGTATCGGACTCATTAGTCTATGAACAATTTCTAAACACTATGATTGAAAAAACAACTGAAATCAGACGTAAAATGGTTTTAGTTGCATTGGAAAACATTTTATGTGAAAATAAAAATATATGGTCTCTAATTCGAACTATGAATACTTTAAAAATTTTAGACCCAACATTTATACCCCCTATAGTCAATACTCGATGTGCTTGGCAAAAAAGATTAATAATGGTCATGTGTAAAGAAACTATGCCCGAAGTTATAGAATCCTGTAAAAATGATTACAGACTCGAGAAAGTATTTAAAATCTTGAAACTAATAGAAGCAGACTTATAAGAATAAATACATTGACTGCATATCTAACCATTCTCTGTTTTTCTGTTTCTTCTACCAATTCCATCCTCTGTAACTGTTTCTCTTTTAACCACAAAACGTCTCCTTCATCTATATTACGTTGTGGGTGAAACTCATATAATGAACGGTATGCACAACTTTTGCTTGGTCCCATAATACGACCAACTGTTTTAGATACGGTATCACACGCAGGACTTCTTTCGTATACTGGAAACTCCGATACATCATCATCTACTGGATCCTCAAAGCTAACCAAATTAGGATTTCTCCTATAACCTGGTACTGAAAAGTCGCGTTCAACATAAGGATTTATATCATTCATTGTATCTTCATCACTGAGCATATACTTGCTCATCTTTTATAATAACCCAGATTATATTTTTACATACCAATTTGAGTACTCTTATCGATCTTCTTCCCATAGGTGCTTGTATTAATTGGTTGATCAATGGGTACTGCGAGGTTGTCTATATCTTTTCTATACCCCATGTACTGCGAAACGCCTGTTTGAATCTGACCCACCGCTGTATTAATTACCACACTGTTCATAAATTTCACTTGTTCGTTGACTCTTGTCATTTGATCCCCCGCATTATTGACAAAAACAACACGCATTATACTATATAAATCATCGCTGTTCTGGTAATCAATCGAAGCCCCAGTTTTATTCCTAAATTCCTGGCGAATCCCCCTCTGAAGTAAATTCTTGTTAAATTCGGAAAAAAAGAGTGTATTCAGTGGAGTGGCGCATTGTTTTATAGAATTGAGATGAAGATTATCACACATTTAATATATGCTCGGAAAAAAAGTATCAGTAAATATAAATGACAAGCATACCACTCGCAGATTTTGACGAGGTGTATAAGACAAAGCCATGTAACCTTAATCGCGCGGTACCCAAGCCCGTTAGCGAAACGTTCGTTGCTTCTTACCCACCAATTTCTAAACCAGGAACCGAAGGAGCGTTCTTTGTAAATTCACAACAACTCCAGCCCAACCGCTATGCTGAACTCCTTGGCCCAGTACCAATTCGAAGTGATGATTTCAGGTGTTAAATAGTATAAAAGAATATATATATAAATTATCATACCATGCGCGTTATTAAACGTTCCGGTCGTGTTGAAGACGTAAAATTTGATAAGGTCACCAACAGGATCTCAAAACTCATAAAAGAATCCCCAAATCTCTCCACAGATGTCGATGCGACAATGATTGCTCAACAAGTTTTTTCCTCTATGCACGACGAAATCACCACCCAAGAAATAGATGTACTCTCTGCTGAAATTTGTGTTGGGATGTTAACAATCGACCCGGACTACGAAATTCTAGCGACACGGTTGGTTGCGAGCAATATACATAAAATAGCTCCTAACAATTTTCATATCGCCATGAAAAAATTATATAAGGTGGGTGTAGTCACTGAAGAAGTGGCTGAAATAGCTCTTCGGGTAAAAGATAATATAATTCCCGAACGTGATTTTGAATTTGGATATTTTGGTCTCAAAACCCTGGAAAAATCCTATTTACAAAAACTCGAGGGGAAGTTGATGGAAACTCCGCAATATATGTTTATGAGAGTTAGTATAGGTATTCATGGTTCTGATATACCGAGTGTGTTAGAAACATATGATAATATGTCCAAGGGAAACTTTATTCATGCAACTCCAACGTTATTCAATGCAGGAACCTTACGACCACAAATGTCCAGCTGCTTTCTTATCGCAAATAAAGAAGACTCTATTGACGGTATATATGGGAGTTTGACTGAATGCGCTCAAATTTCCAAATGGGCGGGAGGTATAGGTTTACATATCCATGATGTAAGAGCGAATAAGTCTCATATACGAGGCACAAACGGGCATTCAGATGGAATAATCCCAATGCTCCGTGTATTTAATGCCACAGCCAGATATGTCAATCAAGCTGGGCGTCGAAAGGGTTCTATCGCTGTATACTTAGAACCATGGCATGCAGATATTGAGGAGTTCCTCGAGTTACGACTTAACCAGGGTGACGAAGAGGCTCGGTGTAGAGATCTGTTCACCGCATTGTGGATCCCAGACTTGTTCATGAAGCGTGTGGAAAAAGGTGAAAAATGGAGTCTGTTTTGTCCAGATAAAGCGAGGGGACTCTCCGATGTATATGGTGAAGAATTTGAACAGCTCTATACAAAATACGAAGAAGAGGGGTTAGCCACCAAAACAATCCCAGCACTTGATATTTGGAAATCTATTATCCGATCACAGAGTGAAACCGGGACGCCCTATATGTTATATAAAGATGCGTGTAATTCGAAATCCAATCAGAAAAATCTTGGTACCATCAAATCTTCTAACTTGTGTACCGAAATCATCGAACATACAAACCCGGGAGAAACAGCTGTTTGCAACTTGGCATCTATCGCACTCCCCAGGTATGTGGATGTAAAAACAAAGACATTTGATTACAAAGAATTACATAGAATAACAAAAATAGTCACGAAAAACCTCAATAAAATCATCGATAGAAACTATTATCCAGTAGAAACTGCAAAGAAGTCCAATATGCGTCATCGACCTATTGGTCTAGGTGTTCAGGGGTTGGCTGATGTGTTCTGTAAATTGCGTCTCCCATTTGAAAGTGATGAAGCAAAACAAATCAACGCAAATATATTCGAAACAATGTACCACGGAAGTCTCGAAGCAAGCTGTGAATTGGCTGATAAATACGGATCTTATGAAACGTATGAAGGGAGTCCGGCATCTAAAGGAATTTTACAATTCGATATGTGGGAAGGTAAATCTCTTCCCAATTTAGGTATATATGATTGGGACGCTATGCGAGAGCGTGTAAAGAAGGGGTTATATAATTCACTCCTCATAGCTCCCATGCCAACAGCGAGTACCGCGCAAATACTCGGCAATAACGAATGTTTCGAACCTTGGACAACGAACATCTTCCTCAGAAGAACACTCGCGGGTGAATTCGTTATAGTTAATAAACATTTAGTTGAAGATCTTAAAAAAATAGGACTTTGGTCGAAAGAAATGAAGGATCTCATGGTAAAAGCTGGTGGTTCTATTCAAAATATTATAGATATACCCGATGATATCAAAAAATTATATAAAACTGTATGGGAAATTAGTCAAAAGAATATAATAGATATGGCTCGTGATAGGGGGAGATATATCGATCAATCTCAAAGCATGAACTTATTTATGGAAAGTCCCACACTTTCTAAAATTTCTAGTATGCATATGTATTCTTGGAAACAAGGTCTCAAAACAGGAATGTACTATTTAAGAAGCAAAGCCAAAGCGCGTCCAATCCAATTCTCACTCGAACCAGATTGTGTAGCGTGCTCGGCGTAGCTTAAAGCTTTGTAATTATATATATTTATAAATTTGTTAAACTAAATGGCGAAATTTATAAATATTTTAGATAATCTTGAAATTGCCAGCTACGACGGTAAAAAAATTTCGTTATGCACATCCGAAGGAAAACCTGTTAGAATTCAAATCCCTCGCATGTATATGCCATTTGGTATCAGTGGCTTTGTACCAGAAGTGGGACAAACGAAATGGAATATAGATTTTTCTATGTTAGGATATGACGAAGAAAATAACTATGTTAATAAATTTTATAATACGCTACATGAAATAGAGAATAAAATTATAGAAAGTGTGAGTGAACAGAGTGAACATATATTCGGAAAAGAGATGAGTGTTGAGCAATTACGACCGATGTTCAATTCCAATATAAAAACATCACCCGGAAGAGAACCCAAATTTAGAATAAAGGTAGATACAACATCCGATAACGTCATTAAACCAACTGTCTATGATGCGCGGCATAAAGATATAAGTGCGAAGGTAGAAAATGGATTATATTCGAGAAATTCAGGGACCGCTATAGTTGAATTAAGCAGTGTATATTTCTTGAATAGAAAATTTGGTGTTACGTGGAAGTTATATCAACTTGTTGTTTACGAACCACAGAGACTGAAAGGTTTTCAATTTATTACTTAGAATTCAGTAAAAGAATCTGATATATAGCTTGAGCCTCTTTGAGGAGTTTACCCTGGATTTTAACAAAAGATTTAGGGTTCATACCCAATTTTATCTTAGCGATGCGAATAGATTCATTCCACTTAGCGATCGTCATTATATAGTATTACAACATTTTCTTAATCTTCTTCTTGTATGCCGCAGTCCCAGCCGCAGGTTGGAGTTTGAACTTACCGCCAGCACGTGGTTTAAACACCTTAACCATGGCCTTCTTACCCTCACTCTCCATACGAGAAATAGCAGCCTTCGACGCAGATTTACTCTTAATCTCACCACCCTTAAGCATGAGATCACCCTTTTTCAACCCACCTGACGTTTTCTTAGCGGTTCCGTGGAATACTTCAGCTCGACTTCCGAATGTTTTGATATCACTCATTTTTATTATAATATACACAGCGAAATTAATCATAGAAATGTGTTTCGTCCTCAGATGCAGATATTACCTCGCACACTGGTCTCACGATCTCTCTCTTTTTCCTGGGGCGTTTGACTGGTTCTTCAATACCATTTTCTCTGTGATATAAAACCTTTTTCCAAAATTCCTCCATAACTGGGAAATATTTTTCCCACCAATCCCTATCTCTTGGAACCCTCGTCACTATAAACTCTTCTGGTTTAGGCCAATTCGTTTCCGCTGGCTTGTATTGAATAAAATCGGCTTCTGGTAGGTCTAAAATCTCCATACATAATTGAAGCTGAGGCATATAATGGCATGGAACCTCGGGTGTTATTTCTCTGAGCATTGGGCATTTTATCTCTACAAGCTTACCAGATTCAGAAATACCATCGGGACTACCACCAAGCCAAGGATATTTCGGGTGTGGACATAGTCCAATTTCATGGACAACTTCATCATGACGCTGTTCATACAAAATTCGAGCTTCGTCCTCATATTTTTCTCCATGTCTCGTGGCTTCATTACCAGTAAAAACCGGACCTTTGCCGCATTTCTTTAATAAAAGTTGACGAGGTGTTTCATACTTATTTACACCGATTGCTGTCGCTGCATCACTCGCAGTAAGCATGTTTTGTCTTAGTGCGAGCCATTCTTCTGATTTCTGGGGTGCATATTCCCTCTCTATAAGTTCACGGATGTGGTCGAGCATGTGTATATATAACTTTTATTGTTTAAGCTTTTTTGCTTGGGTTGCCTCTTTCACTCTTTTTCTGAGTACTTCTACCGTACCAGTCTTATCCAAATCCATATCTGTACACATTTTAAGAAGTTCTCCCCTTCTCATCTTAGAAAGTGGAAATTTCTTAGTTTCTTCTTGTGTTTGATCAATTTCAGTCTTTCGCACTACGGGTATCCTTCTATTCTTGAGAATTGGTTTTGGAATTGGTATGGGTGCAGTTGGTTGTGCTTCTGGCGCAAATGATGTCGCCGACTCGGAATTTGAAACAGTCTCTGGTGTTGATTCTGGTGTTGGGTGTGCACCTGATTTCAATTTGGTCGGAGTTTTACAGGAATTTATTCTTTTAGATATTTCTATCACTTTCCTATCCTTTGATTGTCTCCTTTTCGTGATAAAATATCGTATACCACCCAAAAAACATAAACACACACTTGAAAGGGTAAATTTGCAACAAAATAACTTTTTAAACATTCTCTGTGAGTAATAATATAATTTTCCTTTTAAGTATAGTTTATTTCGAGAGATGTGGTGGAATACCCGGTGGTGGACGAGGTGGTGGAGGCCCGGGTGGTGGTGGAGGAGGAGGTCCCGGAGGTGGGGGTGGAGGAGGTGGAGGTGGAGGCGAAGGCGAAGGTAATGGTAATAAATCTGTTTCTGGGTGTGTGGGATAAAAAACCATTTTTGCCGCATTTTGTTCCGCTTGTTTTTTACTCTTTGCATGTCCTCTACCCACAAGTTGTCCATTAACCGATACATCTATATAAAATACACCATTCTCATGGGCAACGACATTATAATCTGGAAGTGGTAAAGCGTTTGTTTGACACGCCCGCATAAGTTGATCTTTAAAATTATCATCTACCATTATACAATTCAAGTCCACGTACTCGGGGTTTGTAAATATATTTAGTATAAATTGTTTCGTATGAAGCAGTCCCAAGTCCATGTAAATTGCTCCACACAACGCCTCAAATACGTCTTCTAGAATCTTGGGATTTTTATTCCATTCATTACGCATACCCTTTTCGTCCATTTGAACGTATTTATACAGCCCCATTTTATTAGCTATAGACGCGAGCATTTCTGAACGAACAAGCTTTGTTCTAGCTTTAGTTAAAAATCCCTCTTGTCTATTTTCATATCTGTCGAATAGAAATTTTGTTATCACGAACCCCAAAACAGAATCTCCCATAAATTCTAGAGTTTCGAATGACCCATCTAAATTTTCGTCCTCTTTTAATGCGGATTTGTGTGTAAAAGCTTTTTGGTATAAATCTATCTTAGATATCTTTGTACCAACAAGGGATTCAATTATTTTTTTATCGATTAACATCTATTACATATATGTGCTTACTTTTTAAGCCTCGTGTCCATGACTTAGGCCTTGGTGTAATGGGGGCTAAGATACTTTTGGAGATTCAAGAAAGTGACTTGAATATCCTCCGGTGGTTGCAAAAGATTACGAAGAGTATCATCGAGCATGATAACTCGTCCATTCTCCGGGTGCTTGAGACCCTTTTCGGTAATATACTTATTAATTGCGCGCGTCACATAACTTCTGGAGACGAGTTCTTCGGTTTCCAAACCAAGGAAACTTCGCAAAGTATCGGAAATCTTTTGCTTGCGGTTAAATCCATTATTCTCGGCGCGCGCCTTAGCCCTTTCCCCGGATGGGTCGTCTTGCTTGGACTTTACCTTTCTAACCAACTTAGAAAGAGACTTGATATCAGATCGGAGAGCTGCGATTTCGTTAAGAATTTGTTGATGCTGTTCGGTGGACATTTTGTTGTATGTATACTAATCGTCTCGGCTTTAAGTCTATTTCATGAGGTATCCAGTACTTAACATTAAAAGCACAATAGCGACTATTAAATACCATTTCCATATCCTAACTATGCTAGAAACATCTGTTCTTCCAATTCCATATGGTTCTCTATGATGTACACCTTTGCATTGTCCAGGACATCCACCTGGACAACAACCTGCATTACACGGTACTATCACGCCATGACGTAAAACGCCACATGTCTGAATACCCCTTCTATTAGATGTATTCTCATCTGCGTAACACCTACAATTGTCTATAACATCGCACTTCTCAGAACTACAGTCCATTTTAATATGTGTATATTATAATAATGGATGAAAATATTTATTCGACCTCTGTAATTAATCGATTTCTAAAGGCGAATTTATTTTTTAACGACGACTTGTTAAAAAAATATTACGACAAAAACGATTTGGTTAAATTTAGAAATCGTGTACACAAAGCGCATCCAAACAAAACATTTGAAAAAATGGCATACGCGCTTGTTACGGATAATATACGAGACATCCTATACCAAACAATAGGCGAATTAACAGTTTTCTTAAAACCTATGGGAGATCTCATCGTAAGTGGTGGTGAAGCGTTCAATAAATACATAGATCGTAATGATAGAATAGTTGCGAGTGATATAGATACAAAATTTGCACCACGAATGAAACCAAACGAAAAATACTTCGGTAAATTGCAGGCAGTAAAATTATTACTCTGGGATAAACTTGGACAGATTGCTAAAAAACTCGACAAGAGAATACACACCCGGCTAACTAATCATAAAAGTAAAATAGGTAAATTTATTGGGATGAATCTTGAAAGTTCCGGTCCTCACGTCCGAAGAAGATATAATATGATTAAAAAGCGTAAACAGAGAAACGATAATAAACCCGCCGCCAAGAATATCTTTATAGATGTTGAATTATTTGCATTAGACCTTAAAATGCGTTGTTTCAATCCATCCAAAAATAAAATAGAAACATTCAATCTAGGTGGAATACTCGATATACCTATAATGCGCCCGGGTGAATTTGGGTATGAAGTCTTGGAAACGAAAGAAAAGGGTATATCTTATAAAGTTCCGTTCACAGGACGCGTGATCGTCGATAACAGAATATTTATAGCCAGTAAAAAATTCCTTCTTGAAGATGTGTATCTCATGCAAAAACTTGGTCTTCGTCCAGAAAAGAAAGAAAAAGATAGACAGCGTATGGTCAAACTCGCAAAACTTATCAAACCAAGAAGCATAAAAACAACTGATAGTATGGATACCATCATCAAAAAGGTGCGAAAAGAATTAATAAGTCCTAAAAAACGTATACCTTTAGAACACAAACAGGTAAATATGAAAAAGGCGAAACAGGTCAACCCCTATAAATACAAAAATTACACGACAACCCCATCCAGAGAAAAACTCTCTAAACAAATAGTTCATGGTTTGAAAAGGTCTACCGTACCCAATATGAATATCCCGGGGTTTGAACGCACAGAAGGAAACAAACGTTTCAATGTAGAAAATTTACAGTGGAAACAAGAAAGAAGTCGGGCATATATAAAAAATGAATTTAACTATAGACCAACTGAACCCATACCCTTACCTGAAAAAATAAAAATGCAAGAAACATTATATGGATTTAAACCAGTCCGTGATAAATGGGTACCCAAACGTATACTTAGTAGTTCAGCAGCTATACCCTTTATTGGTTTAAAGAATTGATGCATCTTACATATACTACTATTATGATTTACAGTAAAGTCGCACTCGGAGATAACGGACTCTACAGCACATCGGCGCTTACAGATGAAAAAAAGAGATGCTTTGTTCAATTAAATGGCATTAAAATTCTTGATGCATCGGATAAAAATGAAATTATTTTCGACCCCGTGAGCGAGACAAATATGTCTAAAATTGAAGCTATTCACGTAAACAATCTCCAGGCTGCACTAGACAATAGTAAAGAATGGTTTGGTCGCGAACTCTCGGATACCACTATTCAAAAAGCATATCTCAGGGATGAAACAGGTCTTTCAGCAGATCGTATAGGAGCGACGAAAGTTTTCGACGCCAGGCGAGAACCGCTTGAATTTGATTCTATCCAAAATGATATGACATGCACCCTCCTTGTTGAATTTTCTGGCCTTTGGTTCGCCAAGAAAGCATTTGGTGCGACGTGGAATATCGTACAATTGAAAATTCATGATGAAGAAACACCAGATGAACCAGAAACATCACAAGAAAATCAGGCACCAGAACTTGAAGATTACCCAGAAGATTATATTATCGAAGACGAAGAAGCTCAATAAAAAAAATTTGTACGTAGTATATAAAGAATGAAGAAGGTTTCCCCAAAGAAATTGATTATTGTCCTTGCGATAGCTGTTGTTTTGTACTTTGCCTTCTGGAATAACAAGTCGAAATACTCTGTCCAAGAGCAAGACTTCGCGGGATTTACCGCGGGTCCATCCACCAACGGTAATGGTGGAGGTGGATGCCAAATGAACGCCGGTACCGGTCTCGCGTCCTCTCTCTTACCAAGAGAAGTCGCTTCCCAGGAGGATTTCGGTGAATTTAGCCCAGATGAGGTGTTGGCGGGGCAAAACTTCCTTGAACCACGTCAGCAAGTGGGCTACCCAGAAACAACAGGCGGTGCCCTCCGAAACGCGAATCAACAAATTCGGGCGGACCCACCAAACCCTAAAGAACCATTTACATGGAATAATTCGACAATTGCACCAGATTTGATGCAACGTAGCTTATGCGCCTAAACTTAAAGATAACACTCTACATGTAATTATATAACATGTCGGAAGAAGTCCCCTCGGAATTAGCGAACAGCGTCTCTAAATTGGTTGAACTCACAAAGCAAATTACAGAAGCTCGCGATGATATAAAAATCCTCACACAGGCCGAAAAGGCGATGAGGTTACAAATTAAAAAAATCATGGTTGATAATGGTTTGGATACGATTAATTTGAAAAAGGGTAAAATTGCTGTTAGAAAGAAAATGAAAAAAGCGAGTATGAACAAAACCTCAGTGAAGGAAGGTTTGAGTATTTTCTTCAACGGAAACGAAGCTCAAGTAGAGGGCGCAATTAACGCCATTTTGGATAATATACCTGAAACGGAAACAAGTACACTCTCCATAACCGGGATTAAGGAAAAGAAACAAGAACAATAAAAGAAACTATGGTTTGGAACCAATATGTATACGAAGCAACCACAGGAAATGAAGTAGAAGATTATAGTGATAGTGATGAAACACAAAATGATCCCATGACGCGTCATCAACCTTTACCGGTATGGGAATGGGATAGTTCTTGGGAAGAAGAACTTCGTTATATGTGGTTTATTATAAACAGATACATAGACGACGCCTATTTAAAACACCATCTATTGAAAGATGCAAAATACGAAGATTTTGTTGAATTTTGCTATAAATTTTCAGATCATAGAAGCAAGTAGTAAGTAGATAATTTTATTACTATATATTAAAACATGTTACCAGATATCTCCTCCCAGAAAGTAGCCATACCAGCAGCTCTTTTTTTAACTCTCAGCCCAGGAATTCTTCTCAGAACAAATGGAACCAAACTTTCGTTCAGAGACGGACTCACCGGGCGAAAAACCGTATTATTTCACGGACTAGTATTTTTCATGATTTATTCCATAATCGCCAAGGCTATGGGTTTAGTTCTCACGCGTCAGGATTTGATCGTGACGACGTGTCTCTTCTTAATTCTCAGTCCAGGGATGTTATTAACACTCCCACCAGGATCCAAGGGCGTATTAATGTCTGGTCAGACCAGCATCTCGGCAGCAGTAACACACGCGGTGGTATTCGCAGTGATATTCGCTATATTACGAAAGAGATTTCCTCAGTTCTATTAAGTGATCAAATGGAATATCTCGTTATTGGTCCAGGAGCTATGGGTTATTTTGCCATGTTGGGGTATTTGAAGACAATAGAACCATCTTTAAAAAATGTTAAAGAAATTTCGGGAGCATCTGCGGGGGCTATAATAGCAATATTCTTAGCCCTCGGATATTCCGTGGACGACATACTCGAAATAAGTCTCCGAGAGGATATATCCGATCTTGTCAAATTGAACCTAAAATGTTTTATAGATAAATTTGGATTTATAGACATAGATCCCATAAGAGAAAAATTTAAAGATGTATTTGGGTGCAACCCTACATTTTCTCAATTAAAAAAGAAAATATACATATCTTCATTCTGTGTAAATACATCCCGAACTGAATATTTTTCGGTGGATACCCACCCAGAAATGCGAGTAATAGATGCCCTATGTATGAGTATAACAGTACCTTTTTTATTTTCATCTGTAAAGTACAATAATAGAACATATATAGATGGGGGTACAGTAGAACAATTTCCAATGACGCCATTTATACATAAAAAGCCGGATAAGATACTATGTATTAAATTGAAAATGGATACACAATATATAGAATCCATAGACACACCAAGAGAGTTTGCAGAAGCTCTCATAGCTTCAACCCTAAATAACAGACGTTATGATGATGTACAAAATAGTAAAACAAAAGACATAGATATAGGAGAGATTAATATTTTTAATTTTAAAATGTCCTATGAAGAGAAATTACAATTATATCTTATCGGTATTAATTCCTAATAAACCCATATGTTATAACTTTTTTTTGTTGGTTTATAACAATATGGACGTGTGCGATCCGGGTATAAAGCTTGAAAATCTTAGACAGCTTATCAAACAAAATGCTGGTACGGATTTAAAATTGACTAAAAATCAAATATGCGACGTGTATTCTAGTATCCAGGGTGGTAAATTGCCTTTACCACCCCTCGTTCTCAGTTCAGACAGAACACATCTCATAGACAGACAATCTCCACTAACACAGAAAGATTATACCACTCTTTTCAGCTCGACATCTAAAGTGGGTGATATAAGAAGACTCGCAAAAAAAGTGGGATTAACGAACCCAGCGATGACAAAGCAAGAAACTATAGATGCTATAGGGAGGCGTCTTCGCTCACTAAACGTAAGTGAACCTATTAAATTATACTCCGCAAAAAAACGTGATATTGAATCGAATAACGGAAATTTTACTAACAATTCCGCACTTGTCAATAATTCCAACAACGCGCTTAATAGTGGAAATGGAAACACAAATATGAATTCTAATATCAATAACGTTAATAATAGACTGAATAATAACGTTAATAATAGACTGAATAATAACGTTAATAATAGACTGAATAATAACGTTAATAGAAACACCGTTTCTAATACGAATACCAGAACTAATTCTAATAACAGAAACACGGTTTCTAATACGAATACCAGAACGATTTCTAATACGAATACCAGAACTACTTTTAAGGGACCCAATGCGCGCCCCAAACAATTCGTGACTGTAAATTTCAAAAAACAGAAAAAACCAACCCAGTTTCTAAATAAAACAAAAAATGTTAATAAAAAACCGGGTGTTTTTGCGGGTTTATTTGGAAAAAGTACTAAATCCCTTGACTTCATTCCTACAAAAAAATACATTAAAAAGGATGGATACGTCTTCAAGTCTGGGAATAAGGGCTTGGGTATGTATAAAAACAAGTCTCCAAATGTACCATGGCCGAGTGGTCAAGGTCCATTACCAAAGCCAGCTGGATATAACAAACCCGTCGTACCCATCGCACCATCCAAGCCAGTTGGATACAACAAACCAAACAACAAACCAAACAACAAACCAAACAACAACAAACCAAACAACAAACCAAACAACAAACCA
>Ga0208410_1000809_pt1 | contig 17446 bp, 11 predicted proteins | sample ETN02SmetaG_3_FD_185787 | JGI IMG/M metagenome (GOLD analysis project Ga0208410, IMG submission 185787) | Marine microbial and viral communities from oxygen minimum zone, Eastern Pacific Ocean - ETNP2014F10-02SV257 (SPAdes) (version 2) | ecosystem: Environmental > Aquatic > Marine > Oceanic ... | reverse complement strand
GTTAACTAGCGCAGCAACAATCGCTTTTACAACAATTTCGAGCACAACCGCTCATACAGGATTCACCTTTATCACAGCAGATACAACTACATCCACCATCGCAACATTTACAACCTTTTGAACAACAGTTATTCATAATATTCCCTTTTTACTATTCAATAAATAAAATTTTATTCTTGCCTATCACAATTTTCTTCGATGAATACTTCCCAATCCTCACTGGTATCAATAACAAGAACCATATCACCTTCAACAACAACCTCTACCGGAAATTGTAAAGCAGGTTCTTCTTCATAATTGGGATTTTGTTCATAGAACCTCCGAATTAATCCCCAACCAGACTCATCATCTTCACCAGATATTTCTACAGTAGATTCATCTGGTAATATAAATGTAATTGGATAAACATATTCATAACACTCATATCCTTCATCCTCTTCATTTTCTACTTCACGACATTCCTCTTTAGCAGAGATCATCTCCTCTTCACTATTAATTATTTGAGTTTCAGTTCCTTCCTCAGTTCTATAAGTAATTTCTACAGGATATTGTAAAGAAGGTCTCTCATCAGATTCAGGGTTATCATCATACCAAGATTTGTATTCAGCCCAGCTTTCTTCATCATCAGCAGAAATTTCAATTGTTGTACCATCAGGCATTAAATATGAAACTGGATATACTAACTCAAAGCATTCGCGTTCTTCCCAGTCATCATAATACTCGCCCCACATTTCACGACATTCCTCTTTAGCTGAGATCATCTCATCTTCACTATTAATTATGACTACGTTTACATCTTGAGTACCCTCTTCTACATCAATTTCATAAATAATGTCTACTGGATATTGAAGAGAAGGCCTTTCATCAGAATTAGGGTTGTCATCATACCAAGATTTTAATTCAGTCCAACTTTCTTCATCATCAGCAGAAATTTCAATTGTTGTACCATCAGGCATTAAATATGAAACTGGATATACTAAAGAAAAACATTTTTTGTTCTCAACCCAATCCCTTCCTCTACCATAACAGTCTTTATAAGCTTCCTTTAATCTTTCATCACTATCAATGACAATTAACTCACCATCATTGTCAGTGATGTTGATCGGATAAACAACCGAAATATCTTCGTCTATTTCATAAGCTTCATAATATTCTTTTACAGATTCTTCATCTTCAAAAGTATACGTGTTACCATTAGGAGTAGTTACTGTTATTGGATATTCAATACTAAAACATTCCCAATCTCTTTTATCTCCAGACTCACTTCTATTATAAAAATCATCATCATAAAACCAAGAGTCTTTTTCATATTCAGAATAATCTAGCTTCTTACCATCAACGTCAAAATAAATTTCACTACGTTTTCCTAAACGCCCAGGTTTTCCAGCTATGGATACTTCGTAACCAAGCATTGAAGCTTTTAGAGATTGCAAATGATAATACTCCGATAAATAACCATCTTCCATTGTAGATCTTGCTGATGATGGTAGAGACTCCATATCAACCTCTATTTTATTATCAGCATCAATTATCGCCTGGATCAATTCAGCGTCAGATAGACCTTGTGGCTCATCATTTGCACATCCAGCGAAGAAGAATAAAAGTGTAAATAGAAAAAACTTTTTAAAATGACTCATAATGATTTCCCAATTAATTTGGTAATGTAAATGTTTAAAATGAAAATTTGTTCCAAAAACAAAAATTTTAGATGTTTAATTAATAAACAATATTCCATTAATTTAATGCTCGATAAATACCAGTTTCAATATAATTAAAAATATAAAGTTCACCTTACCGCGCTAACAGTTTTTACTTCCTCATTAATATGTTTATTAAAACTCGCATTTCATTATTATTGTTGTTATCTGTAATAAAGGCTGACCCTACTGGATTTGTAAAAGGGAAAATTATTGATATCAATAGCCAATTACCCTTAGCAGGAGCCAACATTATAATTAAATCCACTTCTATAGGTACTATATCAGATGATGATGGGTATTTTTCAATTAAGGATATTCCAAATGGGAACTATTCTATATCAGTGAGTTATATAGGTTATAAAACTGTTTATTTATCTGATGTCTGGGTACGTCCTAATGCTTATGATTTCTTAAACGTTAAACTAGAACAATCAATTATTCAGATTGATGATATTACCGTAGAAGAAAATTTTTTTAAAAAGTCACTAGTAAATGAATTTCAATCTGTTTCATTTAATCGTGATGATATGAGACGTTCTCCTGGATCAGGTCAAGAAATAACTAGAATTATTAATACGCTTCCTAGTGTCGCCAGCGTTGGTGAGAACAGACAAGATATGATGGTACGTGGTGGTGGGCCCACAGAAAACGGATTTATCATAGATAACATATATATTCCAAGTATTTCCCATTTTCAGCAGGCAGATGGTAGATCAAATGGGCCAGTTGGAATTATCAATACCGATATGGTAGAAAATTTAGATTTTTATAGTAATGGTTTTTCATCAAAATATGGGAATAAACTATCAAGTTTTGGTGATATTACATATCGCTCAGGTAATAGAGAAAAAAATGAAGGATATGGACTTCTTGGAATGGGTGGTCTTGGTTTTTTAATAGAGGGACCTCTAACTAATAAGGTAAGCTACATTACATCATTCAGAATGAGCTATCTTGATATAATTGCTGATGCAATTAATGCTAGTGGAGGTATGCCCTCCTACAATGATTTTCAAGCAAAAATAAATTATAAACCGAGCATATATAATACTTTTTCTATTTTGATGATTACTGGTAGTAGTCTGTATGATAGGGATAAAAATGGCGCATTAGATGTTGGGGAAAGTGAATATGGGAAGTTGGAAAATGACCAACAAACTGTAGGAATTAACTACAAAAGGATATGGAATGAGAAAGCCTACTCAAATTCCAGCTTATCTATTTCAAATAAATTTTCAAAAGTAAATTTTTCAAATATTAATACAGATAGTTCAGTTTTCAAAAATATTGAAAAAACAGATATCGTCAACTTTCGTCAGGTCAATCATATTAAGCTCGCTTCTCAAACAAATATAGAATTGGGGTTTGATGCTCAATGGACAAATCAGAATTATGATTATTTACGAAAGTTAAATGATAGTAATATTTTATTAGATAAAATAAAATTTGATGAAAAAGTATTAATATCCAATTACTCTACCTTTTTTACTTTGAAGAAAGATATAGGAAGAAAATTAGTATCTTCTATTGGCTTTAGAACAGATCTTAATGATTATGAAAACAAAACTTTATTTTCACCTAGAATGAATTTAGACTACGAAATAGTTTATAATAGAACAAACTTGATATTCAATGCCGGTGATTATTACCAAAACCCTCCGGCTATTTACATTGCTAATAATGCCTCAGATAGACTTAAGAGCGCAAAAGCAAGACAGTATTCGGTCAGTCTTGAACATATGATTACAACAAGCACGAAATTTTCAATATCAGTTTATCAAAAGGACTACAATAACAGCCCTATACTACCAAATTCAAACATACACAACGATCCTACTTTTCTTTTCGATGAATTGAGGATGTACAATGGAATCGTTTCAACAGGATCAGCAAAATCAAAAGGATTAGAACTTTTAATCCAAAAAAAGAGAGTTGAAAATTTTTATGGATTAATTGGTGGATCAATCTTCAATTCAACTTTCATTGATTTTAAGGGAGTCGAAAGGAATAGAAATCACAATTATAAGTACATATTTAATATAGTTGGAGGTTACAGGCCAAAATCAGATTGGGAGATATCTATTAGATGGTCCTATTTTGGTGGAAGACCCTATACACCAATAAACTTAGAAGCATCAATTTTAAATAATGAACAATATTCAGATGTTGAAAATTTTAATGAAAACAAAACTCCAGATTATCACTCCCTTTTCATTCGATATGAAAAAAGATATAATCTTAAAAAGTCAAACTTGATATTATTTTTTGAAATATGGAATACATATAACAGGGAAAACATTGAAACATTTTTCTATAGTAAAGACAGACAGTCCATTGAAAAAATAGTCTATTTCAGCACTATACCAGTTGGAGGTTTTGGGATAGAATTCTAAGTAAAATAATGAAAAAAGAATTTGACATAAATAACCCTCAAGATTGGGAAAATATATATATCGATGGAGACACTGGATGGGACCTAGGTGGCCCCACGCCCGTTTTTGTAGACATTGCAAAAAATCTTAGACCTGCAAAGATATGCATACTTGGCTGTGGCCATGGGTATGACGCGATTATGTTTAGCAAATCAGGGTTTAGTGTGACGGCAGTAGACTTTGCTCCTTCCCCAATAAAATATATTAATGAAAAAGCTTTAGAATTATCACTTACAATAGATACGATTCAAGAAAATATTTTTTCTCTTACTCCTGATCATAATAATAAGTTTGACTATATAATAGAGCAAACCTGTTTCTGTGCGATTGATCCTGGCAATAGAAAAAAATATCATAATCTTGTATATAACCTTCTAAAGCCTGGAGGATTAATTATTGGACTCTGGTACCCTCTTGATAAAGCATTAAGCGAGGGAGGACCTGCATTCGGAGTCTCAGAAAAAGAAATAAAAACATTATTTGATCAAGGGTGGGAGCTAATTGAAGAAAGATTCCCAAAAAAATCGATTAAACCAAGACTAGGAAGAGAAAAATTAATTATATTTAAAAAATTATAGCTATGGAAAAACAATCAGAGCATATCCGGCTCTGGACTTGGTCTATTTTTTAAAATTTTCTCAATTGAATTCATTACTTTATCATCAAGAAGCCTAACATTTTCCGCTGCTTTAATATTTTCATCTAATTGTTTGGTTGTAGTTGCACCTAAAATTACTGTGCTAACATTTTTATTTTTTAAACACCAAGCTATACTTAATTGAGCCATTGAGATATCTAATTTTTCTGCGATTTTGGATAGCTTAATTACTTTTTTAATATTCTCAGCTCCTTTTTTAGACTCTAAACCATCTCTTAAAAACTTATAATCAGGCAAAGTCATTCTTGAACCTTTTGGAATACCTTCATTGTACTTACCTGTTAAAATACCCGAAGCTAATGGAGACCATATTGTTGTACCTAAACCTTCAGATGAAAATAATCCAAGATATTCTTTTTCTAATTTTTCACGGTGAAACATATTATACTGCGGTTGTTCCATAGATGGTGGTGTGAGACCATACTGATAAGCTATGGAATATGCCTCTCTAATCCTATCAGCAGACCATTCTGAAGTGCCCCAATAAAGTATCTTTCCTTGTTTTACTAGAACATCCATAGCACGTACAGTCTCTTCAACTGGAGTATGAAAATCAGGTCTATGGCAAAAGTACATATCTAGGTAATCTACTTGAAGTCTTTTCAGAGCAGAATCACATGCATCTCGAATGTGCTTTGAGTTTAACCCGCGTTGCGTGACAGCTTGGCCGCCCCAAAATACTTTGCTTGAAACAATATAGGTATCACGTTGTAATCCAAGATCAGATAGTACCTCTCCCATAATTTTTTCTGAAGCTCCTGAAGCATATGCTTCGGCATTGTCAAAGAAGTTAATTCCTTTGTCATAGGCATGCTTCATAGTCTTCTTAGCTTTTGCCTTATCGAGCTGAATCGAAAATGTAACCCAAGAGCCATATGATAATTCACTAACTCTAAGTCCTGACTTTCCTAAATTTCTATATTCCATAATTTTTCCTCATAAATTCTAAAAAATAAAAAATCAATATGTAAAATATTTGGTGTTAAAGAGCTAATCTATTTTTGGAACGAGCCCAGTAATACGTACCAAAACCAGTTACTAATTCAAAAACCGTGAATAAAATTATGTTAACCGCAATACCACTTACAAAACCATAACTATGTAACCCTATTGATAAGAGGTTCACTCCAAACCAAGCCATTATGACAATAATATTATTTAACACCATTCCCAATGCAAATTTATCTGGCTTAGCTAACCCGCTTAGCCTCATATGAACCATCATTAGCTGCCATAAGACAATTAATAGTGCACCATTTTCTTTGGGGTCCCATCCCCAAAATCTTCCCCAAGATTGATCAGCCCATATACCCCCTAAAATTGTTCCAAATAAGGTGAAAAATAATGCTATCAAGGTAACACCAAACATATTATTGTATATACTTTTTAAACGAGCTGAATCTTTTGGAACTCTAATTTTTTCAATGAGATATAAGTGCCCAATTAAACCAGCCATTAAAGAAGTACCGTATCCAAGAATAATTGTAGTAACATGAGTAGCAAGCCAAAAATTTGAATTTAGTACGGCAACTAACATTTCAAGAGTATCTCCATCAGCAGCATAGCCGAACCCTACATAATGAAGCATGGCCCCACTGACAGATCCAAGGAAAACGCCGAGACCATCCTGCCTTAAATATTCAATGATTAGTGAAAAAAGAACGATGACGAAACCAACAAATATTACAGTTTCATAAATTGTAGAAATAGGAGGCCTACTCATAATAATCATTCTCAAAATAATGCCATAGGTATGTAGCAAAAAGCCAAGTATAATAGAACCAAATGCAACTCTACGAAAAAGAGTTGGTCTGATCATCCAGCTAATGCCAAGAAAAATAAAGCCTAATAGGTAAAATACAAGGCTGTTTGTGAATAAATTAGCTTTATTAAGCCAGCTTTCATTTTTTAGAACTGAGAAGTTAATTCTTTCAACAGGATATGATAACAATCCAGTTTTATACGAACTCAAGGCAGCATTTTGAGCACTGATATCATTTTGAAATCTAGCAAGAAGAAATTTTTCCAACGATTTAATCATTTTATCTTGGTGAGGTTCAATTTCTCTTCCATCAAAAAGCTCCCAAGGAGATAGCCATAAGCCAGAGGAGTCATTTTTGGATGGAGGTATAATTTTTAAGGCTTTAGCAAACTCATCTGCACTTGCCTGCTGCAAATTGTAAAGAAGAAGAGCTATCTCCCTCTCAGTCTCACTCCATTCATTTTCAGGTTTTGTCAAAATACCTTGAGAAACATCAAATAAAGATGAACGATGACTCATTATATGGGCATAACTAGTTGACTGCCCGGGCGATATATGAAGATACTCAGCAGTCTCAGGACTGTATACGGTAAAAAGGGGTAATAAACAGCTTAAGCTAGAAACTATCTCTCTATATTTCATAATGTTCTGATAAAGTTCAGCAAATTGACTTTCAAAAGTATCTCTATCCTTTTCTTTTTTCTCAAAAATACTTCTTATGAGGGTGAGTTGGTTTTCAACACCGGGATATATCTCATTGTAACTGTATTTATGAAAATTATTAGTCCATTCAAGTTCGAGAGCATTAACCACTTCTGGATTTCTAATATTGAATATTTGCTGATCTAGTCCTTTATCTGGATTAGTGAATAAATTTAAAAGCCAATCGATTGCGGATAAGTTTTCATGCTTAATTTTTCTTTTCCCGTAAAAAGCTAGAGCTTGATTTCTTGCATAAGTATCAAGAGGTTTTATCCTACCTCCTTCTTGAATTGGAATATCTGTCACACGAAGATCATTCGCAATAACATCGCTCCCAAAAACAATTATAGCCAAACAAAGTTTGAAAATATTTTTCAATAATGATGTCATGATTTTTTCTTTTTAAATAAATTAGGCATACTTACAAGCATATGTAGTAATAATCCTATTGACATAACAATGCTTGAAATATATGGGAAAAGCCTACCATAATTATTTACAGCTGCTAATACAGTGGTTTCTTCCCCATTTGGACTTTCGATGAAAGAAGCTTGATAAAATGTGTAACCTTGATGTCTTAACGGTTTGTTCATCTCTATTAAGACAGGTCTCGGAATATTATTCTCAATTAAATTTATCTTAGAACTATAGCTTTTAGCTACTTCTGTACCTGGGTGCATTACTTTTTTAAAGTCTTCTAGTTCAATCGCGAATGGCAAATATGTTTTCTTTTTCTGCAATGCCATAACATATTGATTTGAATTTGTCGTAAGTGTTGCTGGAACTGATTGACCAAAAATTAGACCATAAATTCCATCAGTATCTGAAAAAGTGCCTGAAACTTGAAAGATTATTGCAGGTTTATTTTTCATGTCATCTTTATCTCTATCTAGTTCAACCAAATTAAAATTACTCAGCATGCCTTTAAAACCTACTTTTGAAGTTCCTTCAGCTGTTTCAAGGGTTGCATTATCCATGTAATCTAAAATGGTAATATCAAATTCTAAATTTTCGTGCATTAAATTATTACCACTTGAAAATAATGGTTTACCGAAAATGGTGTACTGATCATAATTTGGGTTTGACACATTAATTATAGCAAGTTCTGTGATGTGGTAATCATCTACTGTATTTGATTTGGAGCCTTCTTCTATCACCATGCTGCCTTCAGAACTAAACATTGCAGTTAAACCTGCACCGACAAGGAGCATAATACCACCTAAATGCACAACAATTACACCAAGCTTCTTCATCTTCCATAAATTTTGTTTAAACATCATTGAAATAAGATTTATCAACATTAAGGCTAGAACAATTCTACCGCCGGGAAATGGTACAAATCCAAAAGTAAAAAAATAGGATGAAAAATACTTCTGTTGGGAAGCATATAGTCCAATATCTTTTTGTGAAACTGTACCAACAGTTACAAGAACCATTAACCACACTAAGCTGTAAACGAAGAGTTTTGGACTACTTAATAATTTAATTAGCTGCCTTTTCATATATCTAATTTCCAATGGAAGAGCAAAATTTTTCAAATACTGTCTGTAGCTCAAGGATTCCATCTTTGGTAGAAGTGAGTTTTATGAAGAATGTTTTTTCCCCTGTTGGAAGTACTGCGGCAATAATAGCATTCTGAGTATTTGTATCATTTATCATTCTAAAAATTCTAAATGCGCCCATCTTACTTTCCCCAACAGTTGAGACTTTAAGTATATCGCTTTCTGAAATTGGACTCAAATTAACCTGCCCTCTCCAACGGTTAACATTCGCTAATAAGCCACCGCTAGATCCACTCAATGAAACAATCGATAAATCGCCAACACCATTTGAAAAAGGGATATCAAAACTTGCTAACCTCATAGAATGCCCGCTAGAAGGAACCCAATTTTTTGGTAAATCCCAGGAAAGTTTAGTTGAAATATTAGAATTTTCTTGAATTAAGGGTTTAGATTGCTGTAGTGCTAATCCGAAGTCTTTCTTTGGTGTTCTGTAGGATTGGATATGTCTTTGATTATCACAACCAAAGAGAATAATTAATAAAAAAAGAATGTTAATTTTTAGTAAAGCGGTCATTGCTCTTTTTTTCTAAAAGTATATTTTCAGACATTAATTCCAATTCATATTCACGATTTAATTTAATTTTTTAAAGGAAAAAAAATAAAGTACCAAAGCAAAAATATTTAAAAGTAGCTCAAAGGCAGTAAGTAACTTATTTTCGAAATAAAACGTTAAATAAGGAGGTACTAACATTTTCCATATTGGTATATCCCCATTTTCAGGAATGATTGGATATAAAAAGTAATCAACATCATTAAGCGGATATAACCATTTTATACCAACTGTTCTTGCTGTAATATAATCTGTAAAGAGATGTGCGAACGTTCCTATAAATAATATGATAAAGAATGTTTTTATATTTATATTTTTTTGGAGATGACCAATAATCCATCCTAAGCTACATAATACTATCCAAAATATTTGTGTATGCAATACACTATGATGCTCAACCACTGAAGAAGACCAAAACCCATCAATATCAGGTATCCAAGCAGATAAAATCCATATTGGAAACCATTTTTTTTCAAAAATATTTAGCTTATATAATAGATACCCTGTTGCAAGATGAGAATTAATAAACATATTATTGCTTAAAAAAATTTATAAAATATTACCTGCTAGTTTATTTTTTCTTTTTACGAAACTTTCTATTATCCATAGAGCGTTTTAATCGATTTTTAGATCTATTACTAGCCCTGCTCTTTTTAAATCCATCTTTTCTTGCTCTGTCTCTACTTCTAGATGGCGCAGGCCTAGAGTTTTCGACTTTAACAACAGTCCCATTAAAATCTTTTCCATTTAAAGCCCCAATTAGTGGTTTAGAGAATTTTTCATCAACTTCAAAAAAGGAAAAACTTTTCATGATTTCAATTTTTCCTATTTCCATATTTTTTGATTTTAAATTGTCATTAATCAACCCAATTAGCTTAACTGGATTAATTTTATTTTTAGATCCTATATTAATATGAAACCGACTAAACTTAACTCTACTTGATCTATCTCTATTGTTTCTTGGTCTGTCTCTGTTGTTTCGACTTTTTCTTCCACTGCCACCTCTAGAGTCTTTTGAATTGATATTTATATCTCTAGCATTTTTATAATAAGAAACAAAACGATTAAATTCTTCCGACACAAACCTTTTTATTAATTCTTCTCTGGATAAACCTTCTAATTTCTCATTTATTTTTTCTAAAAATGGTCCAATTTTTTCATCATTGACTTCGATAGTTTTTACTTTTTCAATCAAAGAGTATAACTGCTTCTTACAAATATCTTCACCAGTTGGAACTAATTTCTTTTCAAATTTTATTCCAGATATCCTCTCAATTTCTTTTAACTTTCGCGTTTCTCTTGAATGTGCAATAGCTATTGAGATTCCTTTCCTCCCTGCTCTACCAGTTCTGCCACTTCTGTGAGTGTATACCTCTGGATCATCAGGTAAATTAAAATTTATAATATGAGATAAATCATTTACATCTAGTCCTCTTGAAGCGACATCAGTTGCAACGAGTATTTGAAGGTGACCTTTTCTAAATTTTCTCATTACATCATCGCGCTGAGATTGAGATAAATCACCATGTAATGCATCTGCGTTATAGCCATCAAACATTAACTTACTTGCAACATCTTTAGTCTCTCTACGAGTCCTACAAAATACTATGCCATATATATCCGGGTTAATATCTGCAATTCTTTTAACTACTTCGTACCTATCTCTTGCTTGAACCATGTGAAATATATGTTTCACATTTGATGAAGCTGTATTAACCCTATCTACAGCAATAGTTACAGGGTCGTTCATATACTGCTTAACAATAGATGCTACCTTTTTTGGCATGGTAGCAGAAAAAAGTAATTTTTGATTTTCACCCGATATCTTTGAAAGAATAAAATCAAGATCATCCTTAAAACCCATTGATAACATCTCGTCTGCTTCATCTAGAATAACACGCTGGACCTTATCAATAAAAAGTTTCTTTCTATTTAATAAATCTTTTGTTCTTCCTGGGGTCCCGACTACAATATGAGATCTTTTTTTTATCGATTTTATTTGTTTCTCCATGCTAGCACCGCCGTAAATAGAAACAATACCTATGTTCTCTACATATTTAGAGTATTGTTTTAAATCGTTTGCTACTTGCATACATAATTCTCTAGTTGGACATAAGATAAGAGTCTGAGTTGTTTTTTCAGATAGATCTGTCAAATGAATCGAGGGGATACCAAAAGCAGCAGTTTTTCCAGTTCCTGTTTGAGCTGAACCAATGAGGTCTCTACTTGAATCCATTAACAATGGAATTGTCTTGGCTTGAATAGGAGTAGGTTTAACAAAACCAAGCTCTATCAAAGCTTTATTAATTTGTTTATTTAAATTTATTTCATCAAAGGTTTGCATTTGATATGTTCTTCCGACTGTTTATTATAGGCTAATCAGTCTAGAAATCATCATAATTATTAATTATGCGTTTGTAAGGCTGTTTTAGGTCGAGAATATAACTGTTAATTAATTAGGTCACTATGGAATTGGACCAATAATAAAATCCATTCGAATCTCTTGCCCAAAGTCTGGTGGAAATACTTTGAGTGGATTTTGTTCTACATCATAGAAACCAAGTTCCCCACTTATACCTACAGAATCTTTTTCCTTCCACCACAGCCTGTCAATTCCATCTTCATTTGAATCATAAAAAACAAATCTGTATAAACCATTTTCAAGCTGGATTAATATATTATAGTTTGAACTATCAAGAAAATCTGATCCAGAATAAAAGCTATTACCATTATAATCACTAATGTTATAAGAGTTTTGTCTCGATCTACCATAATTATTAGTCTTCAATTTTATAACAAAACTTTCGGGAAGCACTTGAGGTATTTGTACTTCTGAAATAATTTTATTATCAGTATAGTCTTCATCTTTTCTACCATTTATCGTAATTGCCTCTATAAAGAATCTCTTATCATCTTTTAATCCATGCCAATCATTCAAAGGCAAAGAAATTGTTGATTTTTCTAAAAATTTAAGATCTCCTCTCCAGTGGAAGGTTGATATTTTTCCTGATATTAATCCATATAGAAACTTTATTCTACGAATGTTCTCGCTTCCAACGTTTTTAACGATGACTCTAGCCTTTCCTAAAGTTGGATTAATTCTTGAATAACTATCTTTTGAACTTGGATTGATAATATCAACTAATTCTAAATTTCTTTTAAAATTTGGAGGCCCAAAAGAAAATAATTGATGACTCATTCGATAAATACCATTCTCTTCAGTATTATCTGACATCTTTTCAATTTCATAATCAAATGTAATTGTTTGTCCTGGATTCACAAGATAGGTGAGTTCAAAAACTTCTTCATCAACTCTTGTACCTGGACACCAACCTGCTCTATCATACGGCCAAGTTCCACCCTGAGGATAAATAGGATTATTCCCACAATCCTTCCAAACTTTCCAAGAGTGTTCTTCGGTCTCGTTAATAATAAAGTAGTGAGATTTACTAACCCATTCACAACAATAATTTGGCCCTTCATGGCCGTGACCACTGATAATAGATTTTATGCTAAACCCTGACGCCAAGGGACTTAAATCTATTTGCAGTGGCTTAAGTACTTCATTTTTTGATATTTCTCCGTATTTATACGTGTACCCATAATGTCCATCATATTCTCCTAATGGATAAATATTTTTGACTGTCATTGGATCTCGCGCAGGTACGCCTTTAATAAACTGAAATTTAATATCTAATAGTTCTTGATTATTTCCAATACGTAAAACTTTTTTACCACTTAAAATCGGAGCATAATCAGTTAAATCATATACCCACTCCCAGCCATTATGACCACCCATCTTTAATCTCTTTCCATATGGTGTTACAAAACTTCCTAGTTTAAATGCTTCTACTGTATCATTAACTGGAACATAAAGCATCGCATCCCAAATATAATCCCACTCACCACAATCATATTTATCTGCTTTAGTACTAGAATCACACTTAAGTGTTTGAATCATTAAAATTTTTTTCCAAACATTATCTGTTTGGGGAAAGTCCAATTCAACTTCATATTGCGCAACCCAACCTCTAGGACTTGGAGTGTCAAAACTTATTGGATGAATTGTTAATGTATCTTCAGAGTGTGATTCTTCTGTAAGAAATAAGTAAAGAAAAATAAATAGAAAGGATGAGCTATTGAATACTTTAAGAGTATTGATAAGGTAATTCTATTTTAGGACTGAGACCTAGTGAATACAGGCTTTGATTCAGTAGATAGAGCAGAATCATATGAATAGCCATCTAAATTGAAAGATAATATATCTTCAACATTATCAATTCTGTTTTCAATTATATATCTCGCCATCATTCCTCTGGCCTTTTTAGCGTAGAAAGATATCATTTTAGTAGTACCATTTTTTATCTCCTTAAACTCTGGAGTAATAACTGAAGCCTCTAAAGATTCATTACTAATCGACTTAAAGTATTCGTTTGAAGCGCAATTAATAATTACTTTTTGTTTATGATCATTTAATTCTTTTGAAATATTTATAGCAATACTATTACCCCAAAAATCATATAGGTTTTTTCCCCTATTATTCTGAAGTCTAGTACCCATTTCTAACCTATAAGGCAGCATAAGATCTAAAGGTTTTAGTACTCCATATAACCCTGAGAGTATTCTTACCTTGTCTTGAGCAAAAATAACATCTTTCTCTGTTAAGCTTTCTGCATCTAAGCCAGTATATGTATCACCTTTGAATGAAAAAAATGCTTCTCGGGATATACTTGGAGAGTAATCTGAGGTCCATGATTGAAATCTTTCGAAATTAAGTTCAGATAGATTTTGACTTATACCCATGAGATCTTGAAGTTGATCAGGTTTAAAATCTTTTAAAATTTTAATCAAACTTTTTGAATCATTAAGAAACGTTGGCTTAGTATGAGCACTACCTTTAGATGAGCATTCGGCAGATAATTTCTTAGCTGGAGATAAAACAGTAATCATATAATAATTTATAAAATTATACTAATAAACGTAAAACAATGTTTATTAAAAATTCTATTTTTTTCAATCCTAAAAATGAAAATTATCCTCTTTTGTTTTTTTTCTTAAACGGAGTTTGAAGAAGGTGCTTCAATCCTTTATCCATGGTATTAACTACTCTTTTAATATCATCATCCTTAAAAATAGAGATAATTGTATTTTTCTTTTTAATGCTTTTCATTACTTATAGCTTATCTTACAAATAACTTACGCTAGATAAAAACCAAACAAGTCTTATTCTTTCTTTTAACCATTCTAAATTATTTGGGAATTTATGTTCTCGCTCCCAACTTTGATATAACGGTATAATAAACGGACCTAATTTAATGCCACTAGCCATGTAATATTTTTCTGGCAGGCTTTTTCCTGAAGCAACATCAAAAAATAATTTACCGGGTATTTTTGGTAGAGTCTGATCAATCTTCATGTTAAATATATTTTCATTAGAAAAAACATAAGGATCATCAACGTTTATCCCTCTGATTCCACCTCCGTGATAAAAACCTTTAATAATACTTAAACTATTATCCCCAGTTCTATCCCAAACATAATTCTCAAAATCAGGCACGATAGATCCACTGAGATAATATCTATACTGTTTTGGTATCTTACTTGAAAATAGAAATGTACCAGCGTTTATTTTAATTGAGGTTTTAATTTTTTTTGAGAATCTTTTATCAATAGCTGATCTAAAATTTAATTTAGCAAATCTTGATCCAAAGTGTAGCTGAGATCCAATGCTATATTCACTAAATAGATCCGGTTCCCAATACTTTGAAACTGACATTTTAGAAACGCCAAACTCGCCTATATCGTAAAGTGCAGGATTAAAGGCTATGATATCTTTTATATTGTGGTAATACATATCAAACCTAAAGCTTGTTCCCCCCAAACTTGTACGGGTCCTTCTATTTTTGCTACCAATAAAACTAAAACTTATTCCATCGTGACCACTTCTTGATTCTATTAATGATTGAAACCTTCCCTTGCTCAATGACCAAAGATTATCGATTTCTTTTTTTAGCACTAATATTCCATTAAGATTCTTATTTTTATCTCCATACAAAATCCAAGTATCCATACTAAAACCACCAAAACCCCCTGAACCGCCATATTGAACAAGAATCCCATTCGAGTTTCCATCATAAGGGTTAGATATTGGTGGCCAAGGGATAATGTTTAAATCTATATCATAATAACGTGGTTTATCAAAAATAATGTGAGTTTTCAATCCTCTTCTTGTTGTGTTATTTGTTCGGTCTATATCTGGCATATATTGATCAGGGTCAATAGTAACCTTACGGCAGTCCGCTGGTGCATCTAAATCGGATATTTTTTGATCAGGCCTCATCCATATTCTTTTAATCTCGTCATTGTTTTTATCATAAAAAGCAAGCTCAACAGCAGCATCAAATGATCCTAGATTTTCAAGGAAATACTTCCCATTTTTTTTTGAAACCTTATAGTCAATGAAAGTAGTGCTATCAATCATGTTATCAAAAAACCAGTCAATGTTTTCATCTAGATGTTTATCAAAGAAAAATGTAAAGTCATCTGGCCCAGGATGTTTAAATTTCCATGTATTATAATAGTCTTGCATAATTTTGTCAATTTTTTCTTCCCCAAGATAATGCTGCAAATATCTCATCATCACAGCAACCTTCGAATAGCTCTGTCCATAGTTTCTGTAAATATAGTTTTCATCTGAGGAGATGCTTAGTGGCTGAGCGTCGTATTTTGATGCGCTTGAGGCATAACTCGAATATTGATAGTAAGACATATCCACATTCTTCCCGATTCCAAATGTGTTTTGTATTTGGTCAATAAAAACAAACTGATTATCTCTATTTGAATACTTTTTTTCCCAATAGCGAATCCCCGTAAATTCATTAAGGCCTTCATCCATCCATGTATGGTCACGCTCGTTAGTGCCTAATATACCATAGAACCAATTGTGCCCTACCTCATGCATTATTACATATTCAAGAAGGTCCTCAGAACCGGAACGAGATATGACTGTTATATTCGGATATTCCATCCCTCCACCAGCAGACATATCTCCATCTACAGCAGATATATGATTGTAAGGGTAATCTCCATAAAATCGACTGTATTCCAAACCTGAATCATGTAGATACTCTATTGATTTTCTCCATAGCCATGCATTTTTTGGTAGGTACATACTCCACAAAGTGATTTTTCTTGTCGAATCATCAAGCTGCAACTCTCCCTTTTGTACAATCCAATTTGGATCAGCAAACCATGCAAAGTCGTGAACGTTTTTTTGTCTGAAATGAATGGTTTTATTCTTAAAAGTTTTTAATGAGTCATGCTCATTAAGTTTCTTATTTTTATTTTTACTTGATTTGTTTTTCGAATATTTTATCAATTCTTTCTTGGATAGATTTTTTAAAGAATCACCAATCGTTGCTAAAGAGTCTAACCAATCTATTTCCTTTTCTGCATCAACCATATCACCAGTAGCCATAATACGATAATTTTCGGGCAATGTGATTTTAACATCAAACGTACCAAACTCGCTGTAAAACTCTCCCATATTTAGATACGGCATTGGGTGCCATCCATCCCTATCATAAACAGCAGGCTTGGGATACCACTGTGTTATTTCAAAATGTTTACCGGAATGACCAAGCCTAGAAACCACCTTTGGAAGTTTTACAAAAAATGGTGTTTCAATACTAATCTGATTACCTGGTAAAAGAGGTTTAGGAAGATTGATCTTTGCTACATCAATCCACTCTTCATGAAACTCCCAATCAACTTTTTCACCATCAACATGGAAATCGAGACTGTCTATATAGCCTCTATCCTCTTTTTTACTATATAAAAAACGAGTGCTGCCTAATCGATAAAACTGCTTTGCCATCGCACTTGAATCATTTTTATAAGCATTTGGCCATAGATGAAACCAAATAAATTCTAAAGTATCGGGACTATTATTTTTATAGGTCAGTTTTTCAAAAGCTGAAAGAGTCTTATCTTCATCATTTAGTTTAACCTCAATATCATATGTAACATCTTGTTGAAAATATTCTTCACTCCAAACGAAGGCAAAAATAAAAAAGGAAAT
>Ga0208410_1000808_pt1 | contig 17469 bp, 12 predicted proteins | sample ETN02SmetaG_3_FD_185787 | JGI IMG/M metagenome (GOLD analysis project Ga0208410, IMG submission 185787) | Marine microbial and viral communities from oxygen minimum zone, Eastern Pacific Ocean - ETNP2014F10-02SV257 (SPAdes) (version 2) | ecosystem: Environmental > Aquatic > Marine > Oceanic ... | reverse complement strand
ATGGCAGTCACGGTCACGATAATTTCCCTGCTGATTGCATCCACCCCTGCTCAATCACAAATCGGCGGGTGGGACGTGGGGATTGATTTCCCCCAGGACGACGACAGCAATCCTTTCTCCGTCAACGAGGATGGTGCGGCCACTGTGGATTTTTTCGTGTACAACGACGAACTGCTTCCGATTACCGTTGAGTTCGAGTACGAAATACCGTTCGAGGGAGAGGCGGATGGGCCAGAGTCAGAGAACATAGCGTCAGGGGGAAACAAATCATTCACCCTAGCAATAACTGGTATCGACGTGTGGGCCCATCAAGCGGATAGCAAAGAAGATTTCACGATTACAGTGACATTGGTATCAAGGGCATCCATTCCCCAGCCACTCCCGGAATCAAAGTTTGCCTCAGGGGAGCTTCAGATACCTCGTGTTTACTCCCTGGAAGTAGATGTCTCGGACCCAGTTGGGCCGATGAACGCGGGTTCCGAGATGAGCCTCCAGGTTACAGTTAGGAACAATGGGAACGTCAACGACAGAGTCGGGTCGATCGAGGTGTCCGATAACTGCCCTTTGCTGACGACGGACAATGGCCTTGACATCCTCACTACGAGAGACATACAATCGGGACAGAAAACCGAGGCTAGCATAACGATCTCCGCATCCCAGAGTCACCCTCAGAGGAAATGTGATCTGGAGGTGACAATTTCATCCAACGGGGCCGCGAATACAGGAGGCTCGGACATCTCCAATGATGAGGCGAGAATTACCGTGGAGCCTCCCCCCGCTAACGAAGAGCAGCCCGAGGAGCCGGATGATCCGAATCAGACAGTCGAGATTGTAAGTTCCAATCTCCCATTCACCGGCTCGATGCTCACAATCTCTATGCTAATATTGGCCGTCTTTTCTGTGAAGAAACGTTCCTGAGGGGATAAAATGGAAATATTGGCCCAGTTAGAAAAATGTGTCACTGCATCTATATCCGGAGTATTAGAGGAAACTATTTACCCGAACATATAATTGTAGAATCACGCTCCCACACAGCACCGTAGGTGCTGCTTACAGAGTTAATTCGGGACTGGTAATCGAAATGGAAGAAGAAGAGGGGGGGCGTGACTTCGCGACATATGTGATATGGTCACTCTCAGTTACCGCCATTCTCCTATTGCTTCTGCCGATGATTTTCGTCATCGGAAAATCCACACAATACTCCGCCTACTCTGAAGATGGGGACTACGACGGACTCGCTCAGCTTTCCGACATGAGGGACAGTCTAGAAGAGAAGCCGGACGAATATTTCGTCGCGAACACGATGTCCACGCCGATGCTCGTCAATGACTGGAAATACCCTCACAGGACGATGCTTCTGATCATAGCCCCCGAGAAACCTATTGACGAAACAGAGGCGGATTCGATTTACGACTTCGTTACCGAGCGGGGCGGTAAGGTAATTGTCGCTTCTGACGACACAAATGCCAACAGGCTGGCCAACAGATTTGGTGTGACTTACTTCGATGCCCCATTACTTGATGAGAACCAATACTACGTCACCGAGCCAAACAATGACGGCTTGAAGGAGTACTCCTGGAGCAATGTATGGAGTGTTGGGACCTTTGAGGAGGAATCTGCAGATGCTGGAAACGACGGATGCTCAACGTTTGAGATTTCTCAATACAACGATGGGTGCGCACTACCCGTACTATTCAGAAACCCAACTGGACTGAAGTTCGAGCAGACGGAAATGGACAGGTCCCATCCTGACCACAGAGTCGTGACCAGAATAGCAAAGGCGTCCCCGTCCGCCTTCATCGACCTAGCAGGCAATGGGGATTCCAGCGACTACCGAAACCCGGCCCCAGGAGACTTGTCCCTGATGATTAGGGTCGACTACCCAGGAGTTTCCGTGTATGACAAGGTCAGGAGTGGCCAGGGAAGCCTCGTTGGAGGTGACACAGGTGAGCTTGCCGTGACTGGGAGCATTGTTTTCGTTTCAGATCCGGAGGCCTTCTCAAACCTACTCTGGGATGATCAAGTAGGCGAAGAATATGGGGTACCAAGGGTCTGCGAGGTCGAAGGAGCGTACCAGAGTTGCTGGAACGACGAGTTCGAAAATACAGAAGGTTCTCAGTGGAATGGCAACCAGGACTACTTCAAGCTCCTGATTCACTCGATGATGGAATTTGACAACCAGAAGCTTTCGGGTGAAGTCAAGAGCGATTTCTCCAACTTCCAAATAGTGTTTGACGAGAGCAGGCACGTAACAGGAATGGTCTCGGCCCCGTTCGTCGAGGCAATGGGAACAGTCGTACTTCTGACATCGAATACATTCCTGAAGTGGCTCGTAGTACTGAATGTCGGACTGTTGTTGCTGGTCGCGATGATGATTGTACCTGAGAAGGAAAACTGGAGGCACGTATTCGACCTGACTAGGTTCGCCGAGAGGCCCAACAAGTTAGACCCCTCTTCATACAGGCAAAGAGTCCAACAGGCACTCTTCACAAAGATTCGTGTTCACTACGATCTAACAAGGGATGAGATGGCTCTGATGGAGCCATCGAAGATCCAGGGCATGATAGGCAATCCAAGGCTAGTCGAGCTAGCTTATTCCAAGGAAAAGAAGTACTCCCCCCAAGAGCTCAGAGAGCTCATGAAAGCCATTAGGCGGTGGGGGAGACCAAATTAGAGCAAGCACAATTGAGAAAAGCAATGTTACACTGGAGAGAATAGTATGAACGCACCGCCACCAGCAGATAAAGCACCACCAGCAGACGCCGTGAGCAAGGGCTACGAAGAGAAGGCAGCCAAGGCTCGCGGTTCAAAGAAGATAGACAAGAAGTTAGAGGCTGTGGGGAGAATCGGAGAGGCCATCAGCGCGGAAGTGCAGAAGGTCATCATCGGTAAGTCCCACGTAATCGACAACGTCCTTGTGAACATCCTCTCAAACGGCAACCTGCTGTTCGAGGACTACCCGGGTCTAGCAAAGACCCTGATGACCAACACCTTCGCCGATGCACTAGGGTGCGATTTCAAGAGGGTGCAATTCACTCCTGACCTGCTCCCTGCGGACATTACTGGAACCAATATCTACGATGCAAAGAAGGGAGAGTTCACTTTCAAGCCGGGACCTATTTTCTGCAACCTACTTCTATCTGACGAGATCAACAGAGCACCCCCGAAGACCCAGGCTGCTCTTCTAGAGGCCATGCAGGAGAAGCAAGTCACAATCGGAGTTGTGACTCACAAGCTTCCCGCGCCTTTCCTGACGATGGCGACCCAGAACCCCGTCGAGCAAGAGGGGACATACCCACTTCCCGAGGCTCAACTGGACAGGTTCATGTTCAAGATGAGCGTTGGATACCCGAACCGCGCTGATGAGGACGAAATCCTAGCTCGACGTGTCGCCAGGAAGAAGGACGAGGTCGAGGTCGAGACGATCACTGACCCAGCACGTGTTGTTGCAATGCAGCAGGCATGCGAGGAGGTGTACGTCGACCCAGCAGTTAGGATGTACATGGTAGAGATAGTTACCAGGACCAGAGAGGACCCAAGAGTCCTCGTCGGTTCTTCGCCTCGTGGTTCGCAGGCACTTCTGAAGACCAGCAGGGCTGCAGCTGCAATGAGCGGGCGTGACTTCATCACTCCCGACGACGTGAAGGCGGTTGCTGTTCTAGCCGTCTCACACAGACTTATACTGAAGCCAGAGCACCAGATCAAGGGTCTGGAGAACGAGGAAGTCATCTCAGACATCCTCCGACAGGTGCCAGTACCAACCGTCTGAGTTGGTAACACGAATAGATTGTGAGAGGTGTCAAGATGGCGTGGAGCAGAAAGTCGGCGATGTTTGCATCGCTGGCCATCGCGCTCTACCTTCTCGGGCTTGTGCTCAGGAACCAGCAGCTGGTAACCGTGGCGGTGGTGCTGCTTTCATTCCTGACATGGGCTGCCTTCATGTCCAACCATGCTGATGTTTCATCTTCAGGCAGGAGGGTCGAAGACGCCGACTCGGACGAAGGGATCCAACTAAACAGCATAGTGGCCCTAAGAAAAATCTCATCGGCCAGAATCTTTGAGGATGGAGAAATCGAAGTTACCCTGAGACTTCAGAACCGTTCCAATCTCTCGAAAATCATAGAGGTCAGAGACAGGGTTCCAGAGGTCATGAGAATTAAGAAGGGCGCCAACTACGTCCTAATGGAGCTGGGACCCCAGAGGGAAACCACCATTTCCTACACTATTGAGACACCACTGAGGGGCTTCTACACGATTGGACCTGTCTGCGTCCGAGTACAGGACGCGTTCGGGCTTTTCCACAACGAAAGGGAGATCAACCTCTATGACGACTTCCTAGTGTTCCCCAAGATGGAGGACATCAAGGACGCTCTTATCAAGAGCAGGGTTCCGAAGATTTTCACTGGGGCCGTTAACATCAGGAATCCCGGAGAGGGATCTAACTTCTACAACCTAAGAGAATACATCCCGGGAGACCCGATGAAGAAGGTCAACTGGGCTGCTACTGCCAGAAGTGGCGGGAAAATGATGGTCAATGAGTACGAGCGTGACGCTGTTAGCGACATCATACTGATCATTGACAGCAGGGGAGTTAGTGAAACTGGGCCAGTGAGCAGGAACTCCTTGGTCTACAGCACCAGGGCAGCTGCCAGCCTATCGCAATACTTCCTCTCCAGAAGGGACTCGGTAGGCCTAGTTGTCTACAGCGACGAGATTGTCTCTGTTGACAGAGACACAGGAAAGAAGCAGCTCTACGTTCTCCTCACCAAGCTTGCCGGAGCGATGGCGAAGGGCAACACCCCTCTCAAGGTGGTGACTAACAGAATCATGCCCCACATCAACAGAGGAAGCCCCATCATCATCCTCAGCCCCCTGGAAGACGATCCGACCATCGTGGATGCAGTTCGGGACCTCAGGGCTAGGAATTTCGATGTGACCGTCCTTTCGCCCAGCAGCCTGGAGTTTGAGTTCGATGCCAGGCGCCTCGACAGGACCGGTTACGAGGTCCTTAAGACCGAGCGGGACATTCTGATGAGCGAGTTGCGAGGGCTCGGTGCCTTCGTTATGGATTGGGAGCCGGACATGATGCTGAATACCGCTCTGGCTGGAGCGAGGGGCTTCTGAGGTGGCTAAGATGGCAGATGACGTGAAGGTAGATGGTGGGAGCGACACTGCCCATCTTTACGAGGGGAAGAAGGTCAGATCCTCCGCACCTAGCAGAAGGAAGGCTGCAGGACGCCTGAAGTCCAGCACCGAGATTCCAGCTGACGCCATTCCCGAGATCCACGTCCCCAGCTTCATCGAGTCTTTCTTCGGTGGGCCGGTTGTCGCCAAAGACAAGTTCCTCCCTCCCGACAGAATGGTGTCGTCCCTGCAGATGGGTTCGGCCGGATCCCTCCTCATACTCAGCTTCCTCACATTCATGATAACACCTGTCTCAGGCACTGCTTGGTTCGCTGCTTCTAATGCCCTAGGCCTTGGAGTAGCTGCTGGGGTTTTCCATCTGCTCCTGATTGCGATCGGACTCATCGGTGGCGTGTACGGGACTTTCCAGAGGGACAGGCGGGCGATGCTGATATCCTACGTCGCCCTGATACTCGTAACAATCAGGTTCGCTGGGAGCACGGTCGAATTCAGGCTTGACGTGGTTCCCGAGAGCGAGATAGTCCAGAAGTTCATCCTCATCCTCTACGCGGTCTTCCTCGTGATGTACATGGAGCTGTCAAGCGGCGTCATCAGGTTCTCGATGCTCGACACCTCCATCAGGATGAACGAGGTTTACGTCATGGGAGTCAACAAGATCACCAGGAAGTACCACATGTCATTGGCCTTGGCCCCTGCCATCGCAGGAGCAGTGGCTTTGATGACGCTCCTGATCAACCTCATTATTCCGGCAATTGTGGGAATCTTCGATGACGTTTCCGCATTGAGACTGAAGGAGAGCGTGGAGCTTACCAGCGTATACGGGGTCGCTCTTGGCACTGTAATCGTGTTCGTGGTCATTGCTGCCATGTTCGCAATCAACCTGCCTCTGAGAGTACAGCAGATGCGGGAAAGGAACGCCTAGTCCTCTCCCTCTAGGAAGCCCCCCATAAGGCCCAAGTCTGCCATCACGAGTATGGCTGCGGCCTCTACGACAGGGACCGCCCTCGGCCCGAGTACGGGATCGTGCCTACCACCGACCTCCAGTGGCATTACCTCGTCACTCGGAAGGTGGAGAGTGAGTTGCTCCTTGGGGAAGCTGCTGGGTGGCTTGAAGTGGACCTTGACCCTGATTGGGGCACCGGTTGACCTTCCTCCTAGCGAGCCGTCGGCCTCACCGGAAGACGCCCCTTCCAAAACAGGAGCTCCATCGCCTGATAGCCACGGGTCATTGTGGTCTGAGCCCCTCATCCGAGAAGACTCTACGCCATGGGAGAACTCCACGGCCCTGGCACCGGGTATTGCCATCATTGCACGGGCTAGGGATGGTTCGATCCCATCGAACCAGGGTTCGCCGACGCCAATGGGAATTCCCTCGATTAGGAGCTCCACCACAGAACCGACGCTGTCCTTGTCCATCCTGACAGTCTCGATGAACTCCGACATCTTCCCGACTGCCTCTGGGTCCCTGCAGTTCAGTCTGGCCATATCTGATCCGGATTCAATTTCTGAGCCCCTATCGAGTTGGAACAGGGGCCTCGAGGTCACTTCACCTACACTGTGCAAGTGGGCGATGCAGGACCATCCTGCTTGATCCAGCAATGTGCGAGCCTGGCTTCCTGCAGCCACCATTCCGAACGTGAGGCGCGCGGATTGGGAGCCGCCGCCCCTTAGGTCGCTGGATCCTTCTGACCTGACCATCTCCACCATGTCTGCATGGCCTGGCCTAGGGTGATCAGGCAGGAAGGAGTAGTCAGATGAGCGAACGTCAGAGTTCATGGTCAGCATCAGTATCGGCCAGCCCGTGGCCTTTCCCTCGTAGATTCCAGAGAGTACTTGGCATTCATCGGCCTCCCTCCTTGAAGAAAGTCCCTTTCTCCCTGGCTTCCTCCTATTGATCTCCCTAGACAATGAGTCTGGGTTAATCGGGGTTCCAGGCGGCATTCCCTCCACCAATGCCCCTACGCATGTTCCGTGACTCTCCCCGAATAGGGTTATTCTGAGTTTGTCACCAAGTCCCATTCCCATTACCTGACCTCCTCCTTGGGAATCTCGGATGTTGCGAAGCTTGTTTTGATTACTTGCAGGCCATTTTCCTCCATCCTGTTTCGGACATTTCCGGCATCGGCTGCGTAGCAGACGACTGCTATTGCAGGGCCCGAGCCACTCAGGCCTGCTGCAAGAGCTCCTGAGGCAATTGCGAGGTTGCATGTCCTTAGGGCTTCGAAGTCATCGGTGGATGAGGCGACTGCCATTCCATTTGACGAAAGGGCATCGAGAAAAGAGCCGTTAGTCAGGGACGCCAGAGACCTCTCGAAGAGATGGCTGTTCTGTGAGAAGGAGTTGGCATCTATCTCGGACTCCCTGATACCCCTCGGGATTATCAAAACGGATAGCTCATCATCCACCTCTCCCTCAAACAATACCGACTCCGAAGCGGGCAATCTGGGATCGACCAGTTTCCAGCCCGGCCCCATTGCGGCCCATGAGTCGTCCATGCTACCAGTTACAGAGCACCCGCATTTCACCTGCGACTCAACGGCGATATCGACAATCTCCGAATCAGAGAGGCCGGCCCATGAAGACTGGTTCAGTGCACGTAGTGCGGCACATGCCAATGCAGAGCTGGACTTGAGGCCCTGTCCGATTGGGACATCGCTGATTACCTCCCAACCCAGCGTATTGGGAGTCGGTAGGCCTCTTTTCCTCCAACAGTGAAGAACTGCGTCCAGCAATCCATGGTAGTCGTCCTGAACATCCATGGGCTCATCGTGGATATTGACTGTTGTTGTCAGATCGATGGCTATGGAGCAGCCGCGTCCCAAACCCAGGGCGTGCAGGATGGAGACTCCACCGTTCGCATTACCAGTGCCCAAAATCGTCATTTTTCCCTAACCTCTCCGTGTACCGGCTTACCGATGTGGCGCATGCTTTTCTCATTGAGTACGACGATTTTGTTACCTGGACCCATATCAGTTACCGAGATGGCTTCTCCCGATTCGGAGATGATTCTTACTGTCTCTGCTTGCTGGGCCATTATCTGCCCGCCTCCATTTTCGGATTCGAAGGATAACTTGAGGAATGGCCTCCTCTCGATTTTGAGCCTCCCTACTGTAGCGACCCTGATTGATCCATCGTGAGAGAGGACAGAAACCTGATCACCGGAGTTAATCTCACTCAGATACTTGGTCGAGCCGTCTCCCATCAAAGCATACGAGTGAACCGCTCCTGCGTTGATTCTGAATGGCCTGGATGGGACATACTGCGAGGGTATGGTCTCCCCGTGCACCACACATAGGCATGAGGAAGAAGAGCCGATTGCCATCCCTTCTCCATCGGAAAGCCTCTCTACGAGATCCACGCATACCCTCTCTCCCACACCACCGGGGGATACTGAGACTACTGTCGCAGTTGAGAACGCATGAGGTTCTCGATTTTCTTCCCTAGTTCCCTTCTCACCGGAAATAGCCCTGGCAGATGACCAGAGTCCAGCGGCTTGTTCCTCTGGTGGAAGAACTACAGCGTCAACCCCATGCTCAAGAGCGAAGGCGGCGCCCTGCATGTCCAATTCTTGCGATATTGCAACGGCGATCCTAGTTCCGCTTCCAGATGAGGATGCAACGAGATTCTCCAACGGGATCATCTTCCAGTCGGAGCACCTTACCATAATCCAAGGCACCATTCCAACTAGGGACAATGCCTCTTCCTGACCTCTGAAATCATCCAGGGCGACTTCCGCTACTTCCGGGTCAGAACCCTGCCAAATACGAAATTCGTAATCCTCGGAGGGTGTGACGTCGTATCTATCTGCATCGACCCAGATTTCCACTCAATCACCTCAGCAGAAGAGATGCTTCTGAAGCTGGTATGCCCTCATGGACCACTGCTCTAAGGGCCTTCACGCGGGACTCCGGGTCTTCTGAGCCGAAAACCTGCCTGCCCATGCATACTCCGGCACACCCTACTGACATGGCCTCCTCGACGGTAGAAAGGATTCCTTCGAAGTCCCCTCCCATGGGACCTCCTGCAATTAGTACGGGGATTGGTGCGGCTTCAACCACTCTGGAAAACGAGTCCGCCGAACCAGTCCATGGGACCTTGGCGACATGGCAGCCCAGCTCCCATGCTAGACGGACTGCGTGAGCGACCCCTCCGGTCGTGTCGTCTTCGTCAACCACCAGATTTGGCCCCCTTGGGTATATCATCCCGAGAACCGGCATTTCTGCATCGAGCGCCTGACTCGTCAGTTGGCCCATCCTCTCTATCATGTCTGACTCTGAATCATCCCCCATGTTCACCTGTGCGGAAACGGCCACCGCTCCTCTGGACTGGCACTCTTCTGCTGAGGCTACGCTGACCTTGTCCTGGGATCTGCTGCCACCGTGGACAGTTGAAACGGAAACGTGGCACACGTATCCATCCCAACCGTTTCTAGACGAATGGTGGCTCACGAGTCCCTTCTGCATGACGATTGCGTCCGCGCCCCCCGAGATGGCTGCGTCGACTGCTGCGTCGGTATCCACGAGACCGTTGATGGGGAAGCTGGATGCGCCGTGGTCCATGGGAATCCAGACTCCCTTGCCATCCGGCAGGATGCGCCCTAGGCGCCCTAGTAGGGTATCGGCCATGCAACTTCGCCTGCACTCCATCACTTGAATGGTGGCTTAAGCCCGTCAGGGGCTGGAATCACTCCCTACGGGAGTGTTCACATATCGAAGTCGACGATTACTGGGGCGTGGTCGGAAACTACCAAACCCCCCTCTCTCATCACTTCGGCGGACTTCATCAATGCCCTAGCTGAGTCGTTTGCCAGGACGTAGTCAATCCTCCATCCCCTGTCCCTCTCTCTGGCTTGCCTGAAGTTGGACCACCATGTGTATGGGCCCTTCTGGGGGCCGATGTGAATTCTGAGGAGGTCGTGCCATCCCCTCTCCAGCATCCTCGAGAACCACTCCCTCTCATGCATGAGGAAACCGGATGATCTCTTGTTCCCCTTGGGGTCCCAGATGTCATCCTCGGTATGGGCGATGTTCAAGTCACCGCATAGCAGGGCTGGCTCATCGGATCCTACGAACATCTCGGCCCATTCCATCAAGTCCTCTATCCATTGGTCCTTGTATGCCTGCCTGTCATCCCTGGATGAGCCGTTCGGGAGGTATATGTTGACGCAGTGCATCCCATTGTGCTTGGTATGCAGTACCCTCCCCTCGGGGTCCCTGACCTCGTCTAGATCCGTGTCTATCCCTCTCCCCATCTCCTCCATTCCCACTCTGGAGCACGACATCACGCCCGAGTAGCCCTTCCTCTGGGCGGGATGCCAGATTACGTCGTAACCCTCTGGCTCGGACCAGTCCTTGGGCATCTGCTCGGGGAGGGCCCTGACTTCTTGGAATAGCATGACGTCGGCGTCTATCCGGTCAACGAAGTCATACAGGCCCTTCCTGTGGGCCGCCCTGATGCCATTCAGGTTCCAGGTGACGACACGCATACCAAGTCCTACTGAGATAGGTCCTTTACCTTCTCCACTAGATTCATCCTACTGACTCTCCAAGATCCGTAGGGCGTGCAGAGGGCGGAGATCGCAATCACGACCCCGACTAGTTCGAATATCGCTGAGGTTTGGGGCTGGAGAGTGAAGTAAAACGACCAATTGACCAATGAGGCGATGAATGACTGAGCCATTAGGACAGTGAAGAACACTGCTAGGATTCCGCCTATCAGCCCTATCGCTATGTTCTCGCCCAGCATCATCATCCTGATCTTGGAGATGGGAGCCCCCAGGACCCTCAGCGTGGCTAGCTCTGTATCCCTCTCAGAGAGGTTCATCAGAAGGGTGTTGAACAGTACAGCAATCGCTATGATGACCCCTAGTGCCATGATTGAGTTGTATACTCCCTTCTGGAGCTCCATAAGGGCGTCGAAGGAGTCGATGAGGTCCTGCTTCTCGGTGATTCCCACCGAAAGGTCTGCCAACTGGCCATCTACTTCGACCTGCTCGGGAAGTGAGAGGAGTATCGAGGTCGCCTCGATACCCGTTATCTCAGAGAGGTCGTTGCGATGGAAGTATACCGTTCTGGACATTTCCATGGTGGTCCCTGAAATTTCAACATCGGTGGACTTGGTGCCGAAGACTAGTGTGTGCGTCTCCCCGACCTCCCATCCCAGGAATTTCATTGTCCCCTCGTCTACCAAAACCTGTGGAATATTCCAGTCCTTCTCCGGTATCGAACCTTCTAGAATTTCCAACTTTATCATGGACTCCCGTGAGGTGGAGAATTCGTCCAAGCCGTATGCCGAGAATATTCTTCCGTCCCCCTCGGCACTCCCCGGGAAAACTAGGAGTTGCTCGTAATCTGCCCCCGCCTCATTGGCCCATTCGATGACGGGGCCCTCCCCTCCTGGTAGGACGTTTACTTGGGCGTCCCAGTTGATGCCATCATTCCCGAAAATATCGTCCATGGAGTCCATCATCATGGTCATGGTTCCGAAGATTACCATCGAGAGTCCGACTGCTAGGAAAGTCATGAGCATGCGGGCTGGCTTCCTGATGCTTGACCTGACCGTCAGGCCAACTGTTGAGGGGAGCCTTGATGTTGCTTCCTGGATCCATCTCGATGACAGCCTGATTTCGTTTTCACCCCTCAGAACCTCCAATGGCTGGGTCCTCGAGGCCTGCAAGGCCGGCCTGATGCCAGAGATCATGACAATGAGCATTGTAATGGCGAGAATCTCGAAAACCAGTGAGGGTTCTGTGTAGAATCCTATGGCAGGAATTCCGATAACAGACTCGTAAAGTGATACCATGGCTGGTCCGCCGAAAAAGGCCCCGAGGAGTATTCCCAGAGTTGATCCGATTAATCCCATGACGAGAGGGGCCGCCATGAATCCGGGAATGATTGCCGACCTAGGTATCCCCAGAGTTCTGAGAATTGCTATTTCCCTAGACTGGGACTGTATGAGCCTCTGCAGGCTGAGGAAGATAGTGATCCCAGCAACCATGGCTAGCATCCCGGTGATATACGGGAACGTGTCAGCAGCCGATTTGGCGTCCTGACGCAGAAATTCTACTGATTGAACACCGGATCGGTCGTAGGTTATTACTGGGGATTCAGAAGAGGACTCCAAGACTGATTCTATTGATTCAATAATGACATTGAGGGCCTCTCCCTCGTTCTCATCCGTATCCTGAAGGTCGTACCCAGGAGTCCCTTCGACGTCTATCAGGAGGAGGTTAGCACTTCCCTGGGACAGGTTAGTGAGCCTGGACATTCCCGAATCGGACAAATATCCCGAGGTCAATGTTCCTGACTCTGCAGGGACAATGGAGCCATCTACAGCGAAGTAAAGGAGGGACGAGTAGTACCCTATCCCCACCACCCTGTAGTCCAGTCTGCCCTGCCCTGCCCCAATGGTTACATTATCGCCGACACTTATTCCCAATCCTTCGACCGCGTGCCCGTCTATGACTATCTCATCCTCATGGATGGCGAGCCTCCCGGAGCAGCAGTCATCCTCTGGCATCCAAACCCTGTCAACCACTCCCTCGTCTATGCCATACCATATTGCAGGGATGATCGATTCGGATTCTCCTTCGGAGTTGAACATTAGTCCACTGACCCTAATCCTAGGCTCACAGTAGCTCATTGGGGATGAACCGGATGGCCATTCTTCGGAAATCTCCTGACAGAGGTATTCGGCGTCTTCTCCATCCCAGAAGCCGACTGTGTTCTCAGCCCAAATATCCGGGAGGTTGACTCCATCTTCGTCATCCTCGTAAATATCCGCGTACATCGATTGGGTGGAGTTGGCGTAAGTTCCGAAAGAAATTCCTGCGAAGACGCCCACTGTCACCATCAGGACGACTGCCGTCAGTCTGAGCTTCGTTTTCCAGAGGCTCCTAGCGAGTCTTTTTGTGAGTAGCGCAGACAAAAAACCACCTTAGCCGACAATCTCGTCTGAAAGGATTATTCCGCTATCCAAGCGAACTACCCTGGTGGCGTATTCGACCAGTGACTCGTCATGGGTTACGAACACGCATGTGATTCTCTCTGCCTCGCATGCCTTGACTAGGACCTCCATGACGGTGTTGGATGTCTCTGTGTCCAGGTTCCCGGTGAGCTCGTCGCCCAGAAGCAGCCGTGGCCTCTTCGCGAGGCTCCTGGCTATGGCGACCCTCTGCTGCTGACCCCCACTGATCTCTGCGGGGAATCGATCCACCTCGTCCTCCAATCCAACTAGCTTGAGCAAGTTACGTGCTCTCTCCTCGTCCCTTCCGTCAGCCAGCTCCTGGATGAGCAGGATGTTCTCTAGGACCGTCAGATCCTGAAGCAGGTTGAAGAATTGGAAGACGTAACCGATGTTGTCCCTCCTGAATGACGTCATGAGTTCGTTCGCCTTCGCCTCGGGCCTAGAGTGGGTGAAGTACTCCACCGGGGCCAGTAAGATGCCGAGCACCCAATCAATGGGCCTCATTGTCCAGTGATCGATTCCCGTTCTGGCCCTCTTCTTTTCCTCTGGGGCCACCGGGACCTCGTAGCCGTCGAACATGTACGTCCCGGAGGTGGGGGTGTCCAAAGCGGATAGGCAATTCAGAAGTGTGGTCTTGCCTGATCCAGAGGGGCCAAGCAGTATCACCCTCTCGCCCTCTGAAATCTCGAAGTCTATCCCGTCGAGGGCCTTGACGGTCCCCGATGGCATCTGGTAGTGCCTCTCCAAGTTTCTGATGCTCACCAATGGAACGCTCATGCTAACGCTATTCCGCAAGGCGGCCGGGGGTAAGGACGTATCGACTGCCCACGTAGTGGGCAGAAAGGCGTTCTCAGTCCCTTCGGCTAGCGATAGCAGCGCCTAGGAGGCCCAGAGCACCGAGTACTGCCCCGAATCCGGGCAATGCAGGTGGCATAGCCGCTGAGTCTGATGAGTACTCGGATGCCCAAGTATCGTAGAACTCCATATTGTCAATCTCAACGCCCTCATACTCGCCCCATTCGAGCGATATTTCATCTCCGGGCGAGACTAGCCCGTCACCATCGTGATCAGTGTAGGCTATCGTGACGCCTTCCGCTTCTCCGCCGGTCAGCGGGATGCTGAACTCGATTGTGCAGTCGCTTAGATCCGGCTGAATCATCTCCTCCTCATCCTCATCATACTCTTCCGCGCAGTCGCTGAGGAAGTGAGCCTCGAAGTCAATGATCGGGGCGTTAAGTGTCTGGTTCTCTGCGACAATTAGGGTAGTTGACTCCGGTAGTGTGTCGTGCTGATCATCATCGCCGCCATCGTCAAACTCGTCAGAGCCGTCACCGCAGTCGTCCCAGCCATCATTGACCCAGTCCATCGGTACCTCATCGCCGTTGTCGCAGATGAACGTCTCGTCGCCATCATCGCCATCGTCATCATCGTCTGACCCTGACCACTCGTCTCCTTCTGCAGAGTGCTCGAATTCCTCGCTCTGTCCGAAGTCGTCAGTGCAGTGCCAGCCGTCATCCTCGTGGTCCTCACAGTAGTACCACCATGTGTCCCAGTCCTCGTCGTCCTCGGAATACTTGCACCACCAAACTGTTTCCTCATCGCCTGAGTTTCCATTCCACTCGCAATAGCCATCGCCCCAGTCATAGTCCATCCAAGAGACGTCGTTTTCACCATCATCGCCATCGTCACCGTCGTCATCCTCAACACAGGTAGTAAATTCATCGAGATTGAGCAAGTCGTCCCCATCGGTATCACACCAGGAAAACCATTCGGACAATTCCTCCTCGTCGACCTCATCATCCGAATCGTCTCCTGCCTCGTTTTCGTTGCTGAAATCGATGATGTCTTGGATGCTCACATAGCCGTCTTCGTCCGTGTCTATATGGCCGAACATCGCCCCAGGATCCTCGTCACCCTCATCGGGTAGCGTGTCTACGATGCCGTCGATGAAGCACTGCATCTCGTCGATATCGATAAGGTCGCTGTCATCGTAGTCGCAATCATCGAACAGGATTGTGACCTCGTCGTAGTCGAGTTCGGGGTTTTCTGGATCGGAATCCCAGGCGTCCTGGAACTCCTGGTAGCTCATGTATCCATCTCCATTCGCATCTACGGTCTCCATGGCCTCCTCTGGAGTGGGGGGGCCATCGCCGTCATCGCCGTCATCACCATCATCGCCGCCATCGTCAAACTCGTCAGAGCCGTCACCGCAGTCGTCCCAGCCATCGTCGACGTGGTCCATCGGGACCTCGTTGCCGTTGTCGCAGTGGAACGTGTCTTCCTCGTCGTCCCAATCGTCATCTTCATCTTGGCCCTCCTCGAACCAGATTGGGTTCGAGGTCTTTGGCAGGGTCTCATCCACCTCGATGACTATCGAATCTCCCCACATAATCTCGTACGTCATTGACGAGGTCGCAGAGCCGTTGTCGCTTTCCATGCTGAAGGACATAAGGTCCTCATTCTGATCTATGTGAATGGTCATAGTGATCTCTGCGCCATCCTCGGTATACGCCATTGTCATGGTCTGGGACTCCATATCGTCGCTCATAGTGATTGTAATTTCTGCGTCTTCTGGGAACTCATCATCCCCATCATCATCCCCATCATCCCCATCTCCTTCAGAGAAGAGTCCGGACTGTTCTGCGATTACCTCCAAAACATTGGGAGTTGCGTCTCGGGTTTGGTAGGAGCCGGATTCTGCTTCTCCTTGTGCCATCATTCCGCCCACCGAGTAGTGGACATTGACAATCTCGCCGACCTGGACATGAGTGTATTCCATTTGCATCAACGCTACGATTGAAAGTGAGTTGTGAACATAGACTGCATCGTTGTCAAGATCCGCCATTACGATGTCTTCTATCTCGACATCCATCTGCATCCCCAAATCTTGGTTCCACTCGCTCGAGCTGATTGATTGTGAATATCCAGCCTTGGGAGTTTCTTCTAGCATGTCTTCGATGCTTCCGACATCATTCATGGAATCTATGAAAGTCTCCATGGTGGCCATGTAAATACAGTCTCCAACTAACTCGGAGGTGGCATTATCGTCGTAATTTGCGGCGTTCTCGTCCATGCATCCAAGGATATCGTCAATGAGTTCCTCGTCGAGGCACCCTGCCAGTGGTGCTGAGACCAGAATTAGGCTTGCTATCAATACATGTAGTCTTGTCATTGTCCCTGACGCACAAAATCGGTCTTATCAACTATGTGGCGGCATTACTTCGTAATTCGTCCGAGGATGGTGCAGGGGACAGGATTTGAACCTGCGAAGCACTACGCACTGGGACCTAAACCCAGCCCCTTTGACCAACTCGGGTACCCCTGCTTGGCCTGCCGTGTCGCTCTTTGGTCAAGAAGTCAACGTAGGCTCGACCACTTGCGCAATAGGGTCTTAACCGGGACGTGTGGCCAGCGGCTCATGGCACGTATTGGGGTCATAGGCCTGGGCAACTGGGGCACTGCCTTGGCCCACATATGGTGCAATGACGGCCACAACGTGCTCGGTTGGACCATTGAGAATGAGGTCTATGAGTCGATAATGACTGATGGGATAAACAGGAAGTACCTCGATGGGCACCACATGCCCGACCTCCAAGTCACGATGGAGCTCTCCGACATCACTGAGACCTGTGAGATACTTGTCCTCGCACTCCCCAGCGGGGTGATTCTGTCTGTAGTTGACGACCTAGTGCCGCACCTGCGGCCTTCCCACGTGCTCCTGGACCTGGCAAAGGGGCTTGCTCCGATAGACGAGGGCGGCTCGGGCCTGATCTCTGATGCGATTGAGGGTAGGCTCAAGGAATCAGGCAAGTCGAACCCGGTCATCGTCATGACTGGTCCGACCATAGCCCCAGAGGTGGCTAGGGGAGTGATCACCAGTGCGGTAGTGGCATGCCACGACAGCAGTGTCGCTGAGAGACTGGCTGACAGGCTCTCCACGGAGACGCTTATTCTCACTCCTGCAAATGACCCTAATGGGGCAGAGCTCTGGGGCGCGTACAAGAACTGCGTCGCCCTTGCCTGCGGACTTGTTGACGGTCTCAAGGGAACTATTGGCGGTGACAACCTCAAGGCCGCTCTGGTGCTTACCGGTTTCAGCGAGGGGATAATGCTCCTCGAAGCAATGGGGGCAGACAGAGCGACTGCCTTCGGCCCTGCTGGAATAGGTGACTTGTACGTGACTGCAACGAGCCCGAGGAGCAGGAACCGGACGCTTGGAGAGAAGCTTGGGTCAGGAAAGACACTGGATGAGGCACTCGAGGAGATGCATATGGTCGCAGAAGGGGTCAGGGCCACTAGGATGTTCCTGAACAGGGCTCCCGCTCTCGGTGTTGAGACCCCATTCATTGCAGCTCTAGG
>Ga0208410_1000807_pt1 | contig 17473 bp, 10 predicted proteins | sample ETN02SmetaG_3_FD_185787 | JGI IMG/M metagenome (GOLD analysis project Ga0208410, IMG submission 185787) | Marine microbial and viral communities from oxygen minimum zone, Eastern Pacific Ocean - ETNP2014F10-02SV257 (SPAdes) (version 2) | ecosystem: Environmental > Aquatic > Marine > Oceanic ... | reverse complement strand
AAGAAGGTGGCGCCGACGAACCGAGCGACGACGCGCGCGGCGCTCGCGAAGACGCCCACCGGGGGGAAGAAATCGGCACCAACGGCCTCGACGAAGACGGCGAACGGGAAGGCCGCGCCTCGGACGCCCAGGACGCCCAGAACGCCCAAGACGGTCTCGAACGGTGGCGTCAAGAAACCTCGATCGAGCGCGAAGAAGTCCGGGACGAAGCGCACGACGCCGAAGAAGCCGATGAACACGACGGGGTACATCATGAATCAGCGAAAGTACGGCGCCCAGCCGAAGACGCCGCGTCCGTTGTCGTCGATGAAGAGCCCTCGACTGGAGTCGATCGCGACGGCGACTATGAAACCACCGGCATGTGGAATCGACATGTTTGGAAGCATGATCGGGGCGGTGTCGCCGTCGGCGGTGGTGAAGGAAGAGAAGGGGACGGATGCGATGTCGTCGGAAGTCATCAAGTTGTGTTCAATCGTCACGGAACAGGCGAAGACAATCGAGCGACTCGAGTCGGAACTGAATAACGTGAGGGCTCAGTTGCAAGCGCGCATGGTGGCGCCCGTGCCGACGTTGAGGCGTGTACCTTCGACGACGTCCGAGATCGCGGCGCGCATCGCCGGTCTCTTCAAGAGGGACAAGTAACCGTCCGCGTTCTAGATCTCGCGTGTATAGTTTCAATAATTCATACATTGTACTAGTACATTTCAAATCGCTACTGTGTCGTCGTGATCGTCGCTATTGACGCAGCCGGTGCGTTAGAACGTCATGTACTTGCGCAAAATCGCACGCGCCAAACCGTTTGCGTTCGATTTGCGATAGATGAGTGACAAGTTATACGCAGCTTCGCGCGCGAGATTCACGGACGGACGGATACCATCGCCCTCACCGACCGGAGTCTCTAAACACTTTTCATAAAGCGGACGCGCGAGGTGTGACCAGCCGAGATGGTGGAAACCTCTCGCTAAATTGTACAGGCCTTCCTGAGGGTGCGCAGAATTCAACTCAGCAGAGCGCTCTAAAAGAACGATCGCTCGAAGGGCCAACGCGTGACGCTGGTGTTCATTTGAGTTTCTGGTCGTCATGTGAAGCAAAGAGATCGCCGCTGATAGGCACACTTCTTGGTCGTTCGGCGCGAATGCCAACGCGGTGAGAAAGTTGTGCATGGCGATGGACCACTTTTTGTTCCACGAGTGAACGTGCCCAGAAGCCATGAGTGTTATGACGTGCTTACGCGCTTGTTCGTCCACGCTATTGGCGACCAATCGTTTGGCGAGTTTTGACGTCCCGACACTCAACGCTCGCGGGTAGTTCACCGCCATTTGCATCAGCATGTTCCACACAGTCACCGAAGTCGGGAACACTTCAAGAATGCTTCTACAATTACTCGCTGCTTCAGAAAAATCACACACCTCGTAAGCTATGAGAGCTTTCAAATAGCGCAGTGATGCTGTTTGTTCTCGCGTGAGGACGCTCCCCGCGGAGAATGAAAGTGCGTCATTCACAATTTTTTCAGAGTCCTCGAATTTCCCGAGTCGTAGCGCCACCTCCGCACCACTGATGATGCTCGCGAAAACATCGTCGTCGGATATCCGTACGTTATCATCAACAAAATCTTCGCCTGCTTTACCAGTACGCTGGAGTTTACGCAGCGATCTCTTTTCAATCAAATCTGCCATCAGCTTCAACGCGGACGGAATGAGAACCATGAGTTCGTCTTTGGTTAACAACTTTCGTTGTAAAGCCGTGACGCGCAAAAATATACCATAGTTTTGAACTTCCACTTCATCTAAATTCGAAATGAGTGAAGATGCTCGACGCGCGCACTCCTCATCATCCTGAACGTTCGAGAGGGCATCGGCAAGCGATACCGCTACGAAGACATCGCTGGGATGCTTGTCGTGTAGAGACTCATAGAACTCAATCACACCCTGATTTCCCTTTGACTGTTGAATGCACGTCTCGATTCGTTGCCATATATCAATATTATCGTATTCCTCCACAGTGAGCAGTTCTCGAAACAAAACCTCTGCTTTGGAGGGTAAACCAACTTCCATCATCGTGTTTCCACCGTCGAAAAACAGGTCGTCAAACTCGTTTACGTCGTGTCCCAAGAGTTCAAATATTAGTTTCAAGCCTTCGTCGGTGCGCCCTTCGTAAAGTAGACACTGGCCTAGTTTCACAGAGATATCCAAAGGGATTTTTCCAGCCTCCGCTCTTTCAACGATATTCGCGTGCGCCTTGTCCACTATCGCGAGAACCTCAGCGTACTTGTGAGATTCCATCTTCAGCTCGATCAAGATATTCACGACCGTGGCATCGACATGCTCGAGATGTTTTTCCAGCATCAGCTCGAGTGCGTATTCGGCTCGGTCGCGCATGGCGACAGCGTAGTACGACTTGGCGAGCATCACCGACGCTTCCCGCAACAAGTCCCCGTTGAGCAGAGGCAAATCATCTCTGAGCACCCACTCCAGTTGTTCGATCGCCTTCTTCGTATCTCCCAACTCACGATACAGCGTCGCTTGATCCATTTTATTTTCATAATTGTGTGGATCCGCTCTGGAAGCTTTCGATAGACAATGCAACGCGTACTCTTTCTTGTTCAAGTTGACAGCCATGGTCGCCATGCGATACCACATCGAGGGATCCACGCGCCGCTTTACCGCCGTGGCCAGCGAATAACAGTCTAAAGCCTTTTCTAAGTTGTTCGTTTCCTCGTACACGAGCGCCAGCTGCTCGTACGGTTCGCTCGAGTTCGGTATTTTCACCACGGCGGCGTGTAGTTTGTTCACGGCCTCCGCGAACTCGCCTCTAGCGTACAGTATCGTCGCCTCGCTCATCAACTCATCCGCCTCCAACGTGTGCTTCGATCGCGCCGTCTTCCTCTTCCGACTCCTTCGACGTCGTTTACCCACGTCACCGGCTTCACCCATGCGAAGAAACGCCGCCATGGTCGGATTGCGCTTCGCCGCCTCCAAGTCCTCCAACATCTCTCGCGCCTCTTGACGACTCGTCGCGGCGTTCTCTCGCGACGTCGAGCGCTCGTACGCGACCACGGTCTCCGCGAGGCGACCGGCTCTCAACAGCTCCAACCCATCGAAATCGCGGTCCTCCTCCGAGACGCTCTCCTCGTCCTCCTCCGATTCCTCGCTCGCCGATTCGGATTCGTCTTCGACCTCGCGCGCGCGGGCCGAGCTGTGCACGCGCAATCGTCGCGGCTTATCGACGGTCTCGGTCTCTTCCTGGTCCTCGCCCGAGTCGACCGACATGACGCCGCGAGCGCGAAGATGACGACGGGAATGGCGCCGAGGCGTAACTGTCCCGAAAAGTCGCGAAAAGGGGCTGCCGCCGAATTGCTAATAGTCGCGTTTGTTTTACAATGTATGAACGCAAATCCAAGTTTTGTTGGATACGATATTGTCGTTGTTCGTAGATGTGATGCGTGCAAGTGTGCGTTGTACGCTCATCTCGCCGCGTTGAGGTATTGGCGATACTGTTCTCGTCGTCGTTCTTCAATCTTTTCCTGTCCGCGACGACGGTACTCTTTAAGTTCTTTGCACTTTGGCACCGGACAGTTGTCGTCCATGCACTGTTTGGAGTGAATCTGCAACAATGTCCACGTTTTGCGGCAGAGCGGGCAACCACCGGCCGTCTTAATCTGGCACGTAAAGGCGTGGTTGAGAAGTTGCTTAATCTTGGCGCAGTTCGAGTTATCGCATGGGTTCTTTCTGCATGTGACGGCGTGCAGTAAAAGCTCCATGGTACGATCGATTTGCGCCTGTCGACTTTGTCTCTCAGCCTCAGAGATGGCGGAGCGATCGCCGACGGTGCGACCTTGCCGCATGAGTGGATGCTGGTGACCGACGCGCACGCGGCAGGTGTCGCAAATGTCGAAGTCAGGGCACGTCTCGCAGCGCCACCCCTTGCCCGGCTCGAGCTCTCGCGAGCACACGTTGCACGAAGCAACGAACGCCGGCTCGGACGGATTGTTGAGGTGATACAACACCATCATGGTGGTGTGCTTCGCGCGACGAAGCGAGTCAAATTGGAAATGATTCCCTTGGCACAAAGACAAGAAGGCTTGACGCGTGTCAAAGAATTCGCTCTCCATCTTTTCCTCGCTCTCCTCTTCCTCCTTGATGGGTTCAGGAATGTCTTCACACTTTTCGCACTCGAGCGCGCGACCGGCGTATCGCTTTTCGTGTTCGGGAAGCGCGTCTTCGACGCCTTTGCAATCCTCGCACAAAACCAACGGCGTACCCTCCGTGGCATAATATCGGTTGGCGCCGGCGATCGTCTTTCGGCAACTCAAACACTGGTGAGCCAAGTGCGCGAGGATGAAATCGTTTCGCATGTTGCTGATCGTCGTCCCGAGCCTCTTCATAAGCTCTTTGTTGAGTTTTGCATCCGGTGCGATGGTTCCGCTCTTCGCCTTCGCGGCTTTTCTCGCGCTAATCTTGACGTTGGACGCCTTAGTCTTCACCTCGAGCTTCTTCGCCTCTTCGAGCTCCTTGTTGATGGACGTGATCCAATCCTCCGCGATACCGGAAAAGTAGTCACCATCAAAGTACGGATACTCGGTCGCGCAACGGATGTCATGATTTTGATTGCCGAGTCTGAATTCATCGTAGACGTTCGATGTCGACATGACGATGCCACGCTTTTGGGCGGATCGGAGCATTTTGAGATACCATTCGCGCAGCTTATCAGCCTTCGGCGTCTTCTGAACCTTAGGGTGACAGTAGAGAATGTAATCGTCCCCTTGGAACGGCGGGCACGCCCAGATGAAACACGAGGTGAAACCGCGCTTCTTCGCGTAGTCCAGGTACGCAATCAAGATGTTGTGATAGACATACGTGCGGAGCGCACAGTTTTCGCCGGTGGCCACGGTGACGTTATCTGGACGGAAATACTTGACGGAATCCAGGTAGGACAGGTAGATTCGTCGGCGGTTCGGTTCGGGACAATCACCGTCGTACTCTTGAACATAAATAGCCATCAAGCACACGTCCACGGCATCCAGATTTTGGAAGAGAAGAATGACGCGCGAGCGATACGGAAAGTGTGCGGGAATGCCGTCGTCTTTGAACGCTGCAAGGTATTGCGGCTTGGTGTCCACTTGCTTCATCGTCTGCGACACGACTCGAATCGTGAGACCCTCCGCAGTCGGTACGTTTTCTACGGGCACGCCGAGCTGCTTCGCGCGCTCTTCGCGTTCGGCGGCGAGAGTCTCCTGAAGGTGCTCCTCCAAAAACGTCGACATCTTTGTCTTCGGAAGCTCGTTCGCTGGTTGCTGGGAAGACGGACGTTCGAGAGTGACTTTGCGATCTCCCTTGTCCAACTGTGAGAGAATACAGTTCGGACACGTGAATGGTGCTGAACCACCCTCGTTCTTTCGGCCGTTGAACAAGACACAGATTTGGTGGTACCAGTCTTCACAGTAATCGCACTGCACCCAAGGTTCCTCCAAATCATCGTCGTTCTTCTTCTTGACGAGCTGTTGCTTCGGGAATTGCTGCCCTTCAACGTTGACATAACCTTGAATCGCGTTGTAACAAGGGTTACACCACGCATCTCTTCGAACTTCGCCCACGACGCTAGGCACGTGGTGGAACACCTGTCCTCGCTTGATGCGTGAGCAACAACTGTAACAGTACAACGGCGGCGGTTCAAACGTCAACCTCTCAACGCCGCATGCCTTGCACGAACTCTCGGTCGCTTTCGCAACCGCGCGCTCGGCTTCCTTTTGGAGTTGACGAGCGCTCGGTTGACCTTGACCTTGAATCTTTTCCTTATCCGCCAACCGCAAAGAGGCGAGGTGCGTACGAATCTCCTCCGGCGTGAAACACTCCATCAGCGACGTTCCTTCTCCGCCCGGTTTGCGCTCCTTGCTAAGACCACTCGTGCCCTTCACCATCAGTTGACCGCGCGTCGGATCATCGTCGAGCTTCATGCGCTTGTTGCCATGCGCCATTTGCATTTGAGCGTGTTGTCGTTGCTTGAGCATGGCATTGCGAACAGGGCCGCACACCGGACAGCCGGCATCCTTGCACGACTGGTGATGCTTCAACAACTCGCGCGACGCAATGCAACGCGGGTAGTTGCATGACGAGAGCGTACACTTCAACACGTGCTCCCAAAGTTGCTTCGCGACGTGGCAGTTGGGCGTATACGGGCATTCTCCGACAGCCGCTTGGCACTTGCTTGCGTGACGCAAGAAGAGAAGCCATCGTTGCTGCTTGACGATGTACGCCTTTCGCAAGTCAGCGTCATTGATGTCCCGCCAGTTCGCCACATTGATGCCAGCCTGTTGGCGCCCTCTCATCGATGCTTGTTGTTGCGCCATCATCTGCTGCTGCGCCATCATCTGTTGCTGCGCCTTGAGCTCGGCGGCTTGCTGCGCCTTGGTCAACTTTTTCGCCTTCGCCGGCGCCTTCGCTCCTCCCTTCCCACCCGAGCCTCCCTTTGCAGCCGGCGCCTTCGCCGCCGGCGCCATCCCAGTCCCCATCATCGCGTTGTTACCGACCCCCGGTGTCGGAATCATCGTTCCAGGCGGCACGCCGGCCATCATCTGGGACGATCCACCCATGTATTGTCCTTGCGCCGCCGCCGCGCCTCGCAAAATGGGCGCTCCATTCGGCAACATTCTATTACCAGCCATCATCATCTGTTGCTGCTGCTGGTGTTGTTGTTGCTGAACGTGCGGCATATTCCCACCTACTCCCGAAAACAACGCTCCCATTTGCTGCCGCGACGCTGTGCTCGCGGCTCCCCCACGTCCCTGCTGCATACCTTGGCGCTGAATCATGATGCGAGCGACGGCTTGAAGTCTCGCTTCCAACGTCACTTGATCGCAGTATTCCTCCTGTTCCATTCAAAATAGATGCGAGTTTATATCATAGTCAGTATTCATCGCTCATAGTTCGCCGAGATCATCGCGGGGGCGCCGATTGGTCGTCGATTTCAAAGTCGGTCGAACAAACTGCGCACCTTGCTTCGCGCGCCGCGGTACACAGCCTCTTCTAATCGCAGCACAAAGTCCGGCAACTTGTGCTGCCACTCCTTCGTGAGGTCTGGCTTTCTCTGTTTGAAGATTTTCAATCTGCACGAGTAAAAAAGAGCGCGAGGTCAGCGATGAATTCCATGCATTCGAGTCGCGCGCGTTCGAGTCGCGCAAAGGAAGCCCTAAACCCCGCGACCCAAGATCGCGCGTTCTTCCGAGTTTCAGCCGTCGACGGACGCCGCACGCACATGTGTTGAATCAATTCCTTGCGCTGAGGAATGTCTTCATCCGATTGCCAGGTTCTCCATCGGTGTTGGCCGCTCGCGCCCGGACCTTTCGACCCGTTTGCGCCGCCCCTGCCCGACATCTCGCCGCGAACAGAACACCTCCTCGAGTCCTGATTCGTCGAAGAGTCCCTCCGACCTTCGCGTGCCCTTCCCCGCGCCGGTGATCTAGGCCTGGTTCTGCCGTGCGCGACGCGCAGTTCCCGGGTGTGAGCGGTGAGAGACAGCCGACGGTCACCGCGCAACCGTCCGGCGAGTCGCCTCGAGCGTCGCGCGCGCGTGCTCGCGACACTGAGGCGCGAGACCCGTCTCGGGCGTGTGAATTTCGGCGCGATCGCCCCGCGCGCGGCACTGAACCCTACTACGTAGGGTTACAACACATACCCTCGAATCCACCACACTACGACCCACGAGACCCACGACGTGGTCCCTCGTACACCCACACACCGCGCGCGATCACCACATCGGCTCGAACACCCGTCCAATACGCACGCCTCCGCCATTCTCCGCGTTTTTATGCCCACGCAGTGGGCCCCACTGGATGAAATCGAATGCTCGCGCGCGCGCGCCCGCCGTCGCCGCGCGCGTCGCGTCGCCACACCTCGACGCCCGTGTCGTCGTGCGTCGTGCGTCGCGCGCGTCCGTCAACATGTCGCTCGTCTCGTTCGTCGTCGCGCGCGGCGTTCGCGCCGTCGGTCAGCGCGTCGGCGCGGAGACGCGCGCGTCCACATCGCCATCCTCGTCGTCGTCGTCGTCGCCGTCCTCGTCGCGCGCGGTGCGTCTCGCGCGCGCAGGGGCGCGCGCGAGGCGATCGGGCGCATCCGCGCGCGCGGAGGGCGCGCGAGCCGCGCGCGCGGAGGGCGCGCGCGGGGCGGTGGTCGCGTCTCGGTCGGTCGGATGGGGGAGGGGGTTTCGCGGCGGCGGCGAAGCGGCGAAGACGACGTCTCGACGACGCGCGGTGGTGACCTCGGGCGCGAGATCGTTCGAACGAGACGGCGCGAGGGATCGGTCGCGCGTCGTGAGAGGCGCGGCGTCGGACGCGGTGGAGGGCGCGCCGGTGGAGAAACCGAAAAAGGTGTCCAACCTGGTCAAGCGCACCGTCAGCGCGGTGTTCATGCTGAGCGCGGCGGCGGTGGTGATCTTCGCGGGTGGATGGCCGTGGGCGATCGCCATGGCGGCGTTTAACGGTGCCGCGTGTTTGGAGTATTTCACCATGGTGCGAGCTATGAATAAAGAACTCCCGTATCCACCGCCGGAGTGGTGCATGAAGTTGTGCGCGTTGGCGTGCGCGTCGCTTCCGCTCCTGTTGCACTACACGGGCGGAAGAATGACCTCCATCATCGTCGCGACCGTGATTTCATTCACCGGCATCACCGCTGCGTTGATCGTCAACGAAGAGTCTCACTTTAACGAATTTTCATCCTCTCTCTTTGGCTTGATTTATGCGGGATTCCTCCCGACGTTTTGGGTGAAACTTCGCGGGATGAGCGGCGTGCCGGTCGCGGCGCCGGGGAGTCTGCTCAATTCCTGGCCGGCGTGGCTCGGTGGCCCCGAGATATGGTCCCTGGGCCTCGCCGCGACGATCACGATCGCGTTGTCCGTCGTGAGCGCCGACGTCGGCGCGTACGCATTCGGGAAAAATTTTGGTAAGAACAAGCTCACGGCGGTGAGCCCAAACAAAACGGTTGAGGGTGCGGTCGGCGGTTTGCTGGCGTGCACCAGTATGTGCGCGCTGTTATTCGTCGTGATGGGTTGGCCTGGAAGTTGTGCACAAGGTGCATTGTTGGGCGCGACGGTGTTTCTCACCTCTGTGTTCGGTGACTTGCTGGAGAGCGTCATGAAGAGAAACGCGAAGATGAAGGATAGCGGAAACTTGATCCCGGGTCACGGCGGTCTGTTGGATCGATTCGATTCCTATATTTTCACAGGCGCGGTGACGTACTTTTTCGTCATCGCCGTTTTAGGAGGATTCCGCACTATTTTCTCCGTCGGGTACTATTAGCATTTCAATTTACAACACATTAGCAGCGTTTAACTTGTCCGCCGGTGAGTAAAGCACGATTCACGCGCTCGCCGCGCGAGGTTTCGCCTCGATGACGAACGTCGTCCCCAAGTGATGACTCGACTTCTTCGTCACCTCTAATCCGGCCTCTCGAACGAGCGCAAGAATGTCACGATTCCAATAACAACCCCATCGCTTCGCGTGCGCGTCCGCAAAGTGATCCAAGATATTACTCAACCAACGGTACTCGCTCCTCCCGTGTTCGATGAGCAACACGCGCCCGTCCCGTTTCGTCACCCTCGCCATCTCTCGCAACGCCCCCACGGGATCATCGTACGAGCACAGCCCGAACGCATCCACGACCGTGTCAACCGTCCCACTCTTCACCTCCCGCATCCTCTGCGCGTCCCCTCGCGTCACCGTCGTCTTCACCGTCGTCCCGCCCGCGCGCGTCGAGAGTTTCCTCCGAGCCTCCTCCACCATGTTCCCCGACGCGTCCATCGCGCGCACGCGCTCCACTTTCATCGGATCGTAGTACGTAAAGTTACGCCCCGTGCCGCACGCCACCTCTAACACCTCCCCTCGCGCATCGTACACGAGCCGCGCGCGCATGCGCTCGATGCCGGACCAATACTCGGACGACGCCACCGCGTCGTCGAAACTCGCCGCCTGGCGCTCGTACGCCCTCTCGCGCTCGCCCGCGCGCACCGTCTCGCACGCGCACGAACGCGGCGGGAGCGCGTAGCCGTACCCGACGACGGCGCCCGCGGACGCGACCGCGGCGGCGGACGCCGAGGCGACGACGCGCAGCATGGGTGTGACGACGCGCGCCAGTGCGTCGCGCGCCCTCCGTCCGCGGCGTCGACGTCAGCGCGCGACGACGACGACGAGACGCGCGGCGCGCGCTGTCGCGCGCGATGCCGTCGAAACGCGCGCGCGGCGCGCGAGACGCGGCGCCGACGAGCGCGTCGAAGATTCAAAAATCATTCGCGCGCGGGAACGTCGCGCGCGCGAGAGACGCGCGCGAGACGCCGACGCGCGCGGCGCGCGAGAGAGACGCGCGGGAACGTCGCGCGCATCCGCCGTTGGCGCTCGCGGTGACGCACGATCGCGTGCGAACGCTCGAGGTGGGTCTCGCGCGCGTCGAGACGACGAGACGTCGGGCGCGGAGACGCGCGGCGCGGCGGGTGCCCGGTTTGAACGCGCGCGAGCGCGGACGACGCGCGACGGGCGTCGTCGACTGACGAGGCGCGTTGTGGAATCGTAGGAACTCGTGGAGGATCTGTGCGCGCGAGCGGGGCGAGCGCCGCCGATGGTTCGTCGACGAGGGGACGACGACGAGTACGCGGAGGCGGCGTCGCGATGGACGTACGCGTTCGCGTCGGATTCGGCGCCGATGATTTCGGAGAGGATCGCGGAGGAACGCGGGAGAGACATCGCGGATGTCGTGCACGCGGCGATCGAACACTCGTTTCGGGCGTCGGCGAGCCCGAAGAACGTGTTGTGTAAGGGGATGTGTCGAAGGACGGAGCGCGAGAGGGACGGGACGCCGCTAAGAAGTTCGACGGCGGTGAGCGTGCGGTGCGTCTCGAGCGCGTACGAGGCGTTCAAGTCGCCTTTTTGGAAGACGTTTTGTGAGAGAGTCGGGTCGGGGATGATGATGTACATATTACTGTACTGCAGCGTGTTCGTGCGCGTGGGTTCGGACGCCGACGCGCCGTTGCTGCAGATTTGCGGGTACCCGATGACGGACACGAGGAGGAAGCAAGCGGTGGCAAAAGCAATGGCGACTAGTAAAGATAGAGCGCGTAAGAGACGGCGACAACGTTCGGAAAAGAAAAGCGACGGGAACGAAGCGCGCGGCGTCGAATCGAGCGATAAAGTGATGGAGTCGAAGTGTGAACAAGAACCGACGCTCACCGCGAATCCGTTCATTTCGTCCATCGACGTTCGAGAGGTCATTCGATTGAGCGATCTTTACGGTCGCGCATGCGCGCAGAATGAAGATGCGTCGTCGCCGTCGAGTAGCGAAGACATTATGCAGACGCAGGAGGAACCGGACGAAGAACATGTTTCGACGAAGAAATCGTTTAGGAAACCGAGCTGGTTTCGCCGACGCGCCGCGAAGCAACGACGAAAGACAGAGGAACCGTCGAGCGTGGGTGTAGGTGCTGATCCCGACTCGTGCGAAAAGAGGAACCGTGACGTAAAACATCGACGAAGCGTGCGTCGGACCTCGAACGCATCGCGTGATAACGTCGTGAAACTCGCAGATCAGGTTTTCGATAGAGGGGTCTTCATGTTCCGTTCGAGCTTTACGAAGAAACCCGGGTTCCCATCTTCCCATCCTTTGCGTTGCAACGGAACTGGCGTGCGCGGATCGCGACGATTGTACCATGCTATTTTCAAGCCGAAGAAACTCGTCAAAGCGTCGAAGAGACACAAGACGGTCCAAGCGCTCAACAGGGCAAAGAGCACGTACCGGATACCGAGAAAGTATCGAACCAAGCTGTTACCGGCGCTCCGAGAAATGTTGGAACGTACGAAACGATGTCCTTTCGCGAGACTCCTGAACAAGTACGCGCCAATGCCTCGTGGATTGGTTGTGTCCGCGAAGAAAATCGAAACGGTGAGCGAGGAATCGCTTTTGTCCTCGTACACTCCGCCGCGCGGCGTCGCCGTTTTCGTGTGGAAGGTTCTGGAGAGCATCGTTCCCGCCGAACTTCTCGGGTCTCAGGACACGCAGAACAAGCTCAGAGAATCCGTACAGAGGATTGTGTCGATGCGCCGGTACGAGCGCTTAACTCTTCACGAACTCATGCAGGGCATTCGGACGTCAGATTTCAAATGTTTCAAGGCAGAGACGACGAATGCCGGTAACGCCGGTCAAGCCGAAGCGAGTCAAAGGAAGATGGTGACAAAGTGGATGAGTTGGCTCGTCAATGACATCGTGTTTCCCATAATCAGGGCGCACTTTTACGTCACCGATACACAGGTGACCAAGAATAGAATATTCTTTTACAGAAAAGGGGTCTGGGTTCGTCTCGTGACGGCGACGTTGCAGAAATTGGAGCAGACTTCTTATAAGCGTCTCAGTGCGAAGCAGTTCACAAACATGTTGGAACGAGCAAACACGGCAAACTTGGGATTTTCAAACATGCGATTTCTACCGAAGACGTCGGGTCTTCGCCCACTCTCGACACTGAACAAACCTACGACCGTCATGCTCAAGTCGAGCAAGGCTCACGTGCAACGGTTGAAACGATTCGAGGCTATCAACACTCGTTTGAAAGATGTACAGGACGTTTTGCATCATGAAACAATCAACAATCCTGATATCATGGGTGCAGCTGTCGGTGACTACCGAGGCGCGTTGCTTCGCCTCGGTCCGTGTCTGCGCACGATTCGTCGCCAACGTTTGGTGGGACGTTGCAAACACGCTTACATCATCGCTACAGACATCAAAGGTGCATTCGATAACCTGCCGCTTGAAACGCTGGAGCGCGTAGCCGTGGATCTCATATCGAGTTCCTCTTATCAAACGCTGCACTACGCAGTCGTAAAACCCAACGGTGAGGCAAAGTATAAGAAGTCAATTTCTTCGTTGCCTCGAGACAAACCCGACAAAGTTCCGGGTCCACTCGTACCGTGTGCAGATGACGCGACCAACACGAGTTCGATTGCTGCTCTCAAGGGAGAAAGCAAACACTCGATTGTCGTTGATGCTGGTTTTGCGAAACGCATTTCTGAGGACAACATTCTGCCTCTCTTGCGCTCGCACTTGCGTAACAACGTCGTGAGCGCTAGAGGTCAATACCTTTTGCAAACGGTCGGTATCCCTCAGGGGTCCATCGTTTCCCCGCTCTTGTGTAGTCTCTTCTACGGTCACCTCGAAAAAGAGTACAAACTCATCAGTCGGTTCTGTACCGAACGTTCAACGGTATGCCGATGGATGGACGACATGCTCGTGATCTCGATGGATGAGAAGCAGGCGACAGATTTTATCGACGTGTGCAAACAAGGGTTCGAGAAGCATGGATGTACTTTGAATGCAGAAAAAACAATGAGCAATTTCACGCACGGTGCTGTCGTTGAGAGGAGGACGTATCAAAGTGAAGAAGGCCGCGACTACATTCCTTGGTGTGGGCTATTGATAGACTGTCTAACTCTAGAAGTGATGGTTGACTACTCGCGGTACTCTGGAGAGTTTGTTCGAGAGTCGATGAATTTGCCACTCGCAAGAAAAGCGTGGACGCGCTTGCCCGAACGTATCTGTGGCTTCCTAAAGCCAAAGTGTGCGGCGATCTTTTACGACGAGAGCATCAATGGTAAGTTGACAGTTCGAGTGAACGTGTTCCAACTATTTCTCATGGCGGCAATGAAAACACACAGCTACATCGTCGCCGCCGCTGCAGTGCCCGGATGCGATCAAATTGCGCCGGTGGCGCTCTTTCGGGCGATAAGGGAAGCCATACGCTTCGGTCAAATATTGATTCAACGCCAAAGTAGCATGACGCGCGGTTTCACAGACTGCCGTGGTGCGGGAGGGATCTCTAATCAGCATATTGAGTTTCTCGCCATGAAAGCCTTCTTGAAGATTCTTCAACAAAAGCAAACAAGATACAAGAGAATCATCCAGCTTCTTAACTCGCGGCTAACCTCAAACGTTATGAAACGCGCGAGCAGAAACACTTTGCTCGCGAGAGCGATGGACCCATCGCGTAATACGATTTTTTCAACAATTAGATTTTAGTCGTCACAGTCACCTTCTACCTCATTGTAAACTTCTACTGTACTCGTGTTCAAAACTTCACATACGCATCTTGATCGTTCGTTCAAACCTTAGGCGCGTTGCTCGCCTTCGTGAGCAAAGCGACAGGATTCACCGCGGTCGCATCTTCCAGCTTGCCAGTCATAGCACACGCCGCGCGGACGATCACCTCGGTCATCGTATCCGCGAGATCCACCACGATCGGCGTCTTCAGAGTGTGCGAAGCGGCAAGAGTCACCGCGATCGCACCTGCCTTCCTTCCACGCGTAGCAAACTCCGCGCGGACGGTCGTTGCGAGCGTACGGTCGGTCGTCGCGACGACCGTAGCCGCCGCGTCGATCGTCGTAGCCGCCGCGTCGATCGTCGTAGCCACCCCGTCGATCATCATAGCCACCGCGTCGGTCACCGTAACCTCCTCTTCGGTCGTCGTAACCTCCGCGTCGATCACCGTACCCGCCGCGTCCGCCGCTGCGGTCCCGCATCTCGTCCGCGGTCTTACGGCGATCCTGCGCGATTTCGCATCGAATCTCCCGTCCGAGCAAGTCCATGCCCGTGGCTTTATCCACCGCATCGTCGGCCTCGGCTTGAATCGCGAACTTGACGAACGCGATGCCCTTGACCCGACCCGTGTCTCGGTGCTTCGGCATGTACACGTCCAACACGTTTCCGTACTTGGAGAACGCGTCTCGCACATCGTCCGATCGCGCGTCGAAAGAGATGTTTCGCACGAGAACGGACACCCCCGGCAGATCCTTGGGATCAGGCGGCGCCGCACCGCCGGTCTCGGCGTCCGCGGGCGGCGCATCGTCCACCGCCTGATCGGCGGCGGGCGCGGGTTCTCCCTCCGCCTCGGCCGCCGCCGCGTCCGCCTCCGCCACCGCCGCGCGGCGAGGGTTATCTTCGTCGATCTCTTGCGCCTCGTTTTCGTCCGCCATGTTCGCTTGCTCTCGCGAGGCGTACTGTGTCGCGCGCGCGGATCGCAATCGTGGGAGTCACAATTCCGAGGGATTTCATCAATTCTTCATCATTCCCGCGCGCGCGGCGCTCGGGATGTTGACCTCCCTCGGATTGTTTCGACTCGGTGCGGTAGATTACAATCGACACAACACGAAAAAAATACTTCAAAAAGAATAAACTACGACTTAACCAAACAGTAACGACGCGCGCGTGGCGTAGGCCGATGCGACGAGGCGCCCGGAGGGTCAGAGGTGAGACGCCGCGGCGAAGTGCGTCGCCCAGCGAGACTCTTTGGCGGCGAGTTTGAGGGTGCGGAAGACCTCAGCGTTTGCGGCCCAGAACCCGACGGAATGTAACTCGAGTCCGTTCTTTTTAGCGAACGGTTTGATGACGTTTTCTCGAAACGTTCTTAATTTATGTCTCGGCACGCGAGGACACAGGTGGTGTTCGGTTTGGAATTGAAGGCCACCGTGAAACCAATCGAGCCACCACGGGCAGTCGATGTCCATCGTTCCGGAGAGTTGCATGGACACCCACTCGTCGTTCTCGGGACGGCCCTCGAACACGTCGCGTGAAAAGTGCGAGAGACAGATTTGCACGTGAATGATGCCGGCGACCGCGTGAGACAGAAAGAAGAAGGGGACGCGATGTCCCTCCGGTAATTGCGCGATGAGTGCGCTTAACCACGCGAAGAACACGCCGATGGTGAGGAACTCAACCGGTCGACTGCGCACGCGCTCCGCCTTGACGAGGAAAATCAATGTTTGAAGGTAGAGATTGATTCTCGCCACAGCCATAATGGGGTAAAACGTGTAATGCTGTACTCTGACGAAGAATTTCGCGATTCTGTCAAACTTCATTCTTCGACGATGGTACAAAGAATACACCGACTTGAAATACTTTTCTGACACCGCAAACACGGGCATGTGTTGAAGATCTGGATCGCACTCCACCGAGTTGCACGCGCAGTGGTGCACGTTGTGCGTCGCCATCCACCACGCGATGCCGACGCCGTTGAACACGTTTCCGACGCACCAACCGATCATCGCGTCCTTGTTCCTATCAAAAGTGATCGAGTTATGTCCGGCATCGTGACCGATGAACATGCTCTGCTGCCAAAACAATCCCAACGAGACGGCGCCGAGCATGTGCGTCCAAAACCCAGACTCTTCGCCCAGCACGCACGCCAAAGTCACGCCAAAAAACAGCACCAACCGACCGATGATGAAGACGTAATCACTAAATAAACTCTTCAAATATTTCTTCTCTCCCTCGACGCGATCCCGAAGCTCTCGAAACCCCTTCACGTGTTTCGGCGGCGCCTCGGCGCGCGTCGAGCCGAGCTCGCCCGCGCGCATCGCCTCCAGCCTCGCCCACACGCGCGCATCCCCCCCGTGATACGCCGCGAACGCATCCGTGATATCCCTCCCCGCGTACTGTTCCAACACCGTGCGTCCACCCGGATGTTCGCTCGCCCAGGCCGTGACGTCGAACACGCCGCCGTCGACGATCACCAAGTTGGCCCGCCCCTCGCATCCGTCGCTCTCGCGCACCTCCTCCCGCGCGTACGTCCGCGCGGGAGGAGGCACCCGCACCGTGGACGCGTCTTCGACCTCTCTCCCGTCACGACCTCTCGCCTTCTTCGTCCCTCGCGCCGACATCCCTCGCGCCGACATCTCCCGCGCGCGCGCGTCGACGTCGCGTCGGTTCACCGCGGTGAACCGACGCGCGTGTGGGCAAACAGTATCGATAACGGCCCCCTGCCGTCGACCACGCGCCGAGGGAACGAATATCCCTCGAGCTCGCTCGAGATCGCGGCGATCACGGATCGATGGACGCACTGACTACGAGGAGACCACTCATACTGCAGGACACTCGAGACCCACCAGTGCGTGTGTGCATCAACAGTATCACCACCTCGATCGGCACACGGCTGTACCGACTACGAATACAACACGCATACTGAGACACACGCGAGACCTCACCGCACACCCGGGCGGGCCCCACCGCGCGCGCGCTTATCCATCCCATCGCGACGTCGGCGCGCGCGGTGCCCTCGCGACGCGGCACTCGATCGACGCTCGACGCTCGACCGACGACCGACGACCGATGGCGACGATGGCGGCGACGATGACGACGATGACGCGACCCGGCGCGCGCACCGCGCGAGGGGCGAAGCAAAGGCGACGCGCGGTGGCGAGCCCGACGATCCTCGTCCGGGACGGGAACGACCCGGAGAGCACCATGCGAGGGCTCACGAATCTCAGACGGGAAGTCATCGAGGACATGTCGTCGTTCGCGAGCGGTGAATTGAGCGGATTGTTGAAGGATCCGGACACCAACTGGCAGCCGCAAGATTGGTTGCCGCATCCGGAGAGGGATGATTTTTTGGATCAGGTGCGCGAGACGAGGGCGAATCTCGCGCGGATCGCGGGACGCCGCGGGGGGGGGGGGGG
>Ga0208410_1000805_pt1 | contig 17483 bp, 11 predicted proteins | sample ETN02SmetaG_3_FD_185787 | JGI IMG/M metagenome (GOLD analysis project Ga0208410, IMG submission 185787) | Marine microbial and viral communities from oxygen minimum zone, Eastern Pacific Ocean - ETNP2014F10-02SV257 (SPAdes) (version 2) | ecosystem: Environmental > Aquatic > Marine > Oceanic ... | reverse complement strand
TCGCCGTCCCCTCCCCTCGCCTCGCTCGACATCCATCACGGTCGCCGTCTCGCCCACCGACGTCGCGTCGCGTCACCCACCCCGAATGAATGAATCCACCCTCGGGTCGAGCGACACCGACGCGACCGCGACCACGCGCGCCCACACACAAAAAAAAATTCCCTCGAATTCGTACCTGCGTCACGACGTTCCCCTCGCGCACGGCGATCACCGTCACCGGCACGCACAACCCATCCTCCGTGAACACCTGCGTCATCCCAGCCTTGGACCCGAACGCGCCGACGCCCGCGTCGAGACGCGCGCGCGGCGTCACGCACGCCCGCTGACGCGTCGCGCCCTTGGAATATTTCGACGACGACGCCATCGTCAACGACGACGTCGTAAACGCGGACGCGCGCATCGACAACGACATGAACATCGCGCGCGCGTGCCCCCTCGCGCAATGACGTCTCGCCGCCGCCGGGACGGACGCCGGGCCGACGCGGACGACGACGACGACGACGGGTACATAGATGGGTACAAAAAGTACCTGTGTATACGTCTGTACACCGTACGATACAGTACTGTATCTGTATCCTATCAATGCAGACCACCATGCACTCGAGGGAGAGATGGACGGTGGACACGACGACACCGCTGTCTGTGTCCCTCTCACGACGAGTCGTGACCGATCATCTCTCGGAAAGGACCGACAGATTTTTATGTGTGCGTGGGGTGTTTTTTACCTCGACCGCACGACGCACGGATGCGCGTAGTCGACCATCGATTTCGCCCATCGACGAACGCGCGTGTACGTCGTCCAGCACCGGGGTCGTTCCCACCGCCACGGTGGACCGACGGCGACGGCGACGACACTCGACGACGCGAGAGGAGGAGGAGAGAAGGAGAGACCGAGAGGGAACGAGAGGACGCGAGAGGCGACGAGGACCGTCTCGATCGAATCGAACGAATCGATCGAATCGAACGAATCGAACGAATCCATCGAATCCATCGAAATCCATCGGTCGGACGGTTGACGATCGATCCATCGAATCGATTGCATTCATTCATTCACGCGTTCGTTCCGATTCATCCATCGCTCGAGTCGGACGACGAGAGACGACGACGAGAGGTGTGACGACGGACCGGCGTGACGACTCGAGGTGTGTGTTGGACGAGGGAGGGAGGCGTGGATGATGACGACGGAGGAGGAGACGCGGGACGCCGCCGCGCGGCGCGAGGCGGACGCGGGCGCGACGACGACGAGGATGTTTGGACGACGAGGAGAAGAGGCGGTGAGAACGAGAGATTCGTTAGGAGGGGTGCGAGTGATGTTACCTCTGGACGCGGTGTCGAGGGATGGGAGGAGACTTCGCGCGAGGGAGACGGCGGAGCGACGGGTGCGGGCGCTTCGCGCGTGCGGCGCGCGAGGGGTGATGTGCGACGTTTGGTGGGGAATCGTCGAGGGTGAAGCACCGAGACGGTACGAGTGGCGTGGGTACAAAGAATTGGTGGAGATGTGCGCGCGGTGTGACGTGACGTTGGACGTCGTGCTGTCGTTTCACGCGTGCGGCGATTCGGTGGGCGACGGGGGGTGCGAGATCGGGCTTCCTTCGTGGGCCTCGGGCGCGCGGGCGCGCGAGAACATGTACGCCGATAGACGCGGAAACGTGACGGAGGAGTATTTGTCCCTGTGGGGGGACGAAACGCGCGATCAGCGACGAGGCGATCGCTCGCCTCTGGAGTGTTATCGCGACTTTATGGCGGATTTCGCGCGCGAGTTCGCGCCGTTTTTACGTCGACGTCCGGGATCGAGCGACGGTCCGGTCATCAACCAAGTCATCATCGGACTCGGACCGTGCGGTGAGCTTCGGTACCCGTCGTATCGCGCGACGAGTGGGTGGCACTTTCCGGGCGTCGGCGAGTTTCAGGCGTACGACGAACGCGCGCGCATGTCGCTGGCGTACGAGGCGGCGGCGTTCGGGAAACCAGAGTGGGGTCGACACCCGCCGACGGACGGGCCGAGTTATAACTGCGATCCCGAGGGTCGCGTTCTCGAGCCTCCCCGAAGCCTTCTCGCGGGTGAAGACGAGCCGGACGCCAAGCGGCGGCACACCATGACGGTGAGCGCGTCCGACTCGAGTCTCGCGAGCGCGAGCTTTTCTCACGCGCCGGCGAGCTCTTCGCGTGGCTTTTTCGCCACGGACGGTACGGGGACGTGGAACACGGCGCGCGGACGATTTTTTCTGTCGTGGTACAGTCAAGAGCTCGTGCAACACGGCGAGCGCGTGTTGGAACACGCCGCACGAGAGTTTGCCGACGCGGATGCCGCGCTCGGCATCAAGTGCGCGGGCGTGCACTGGTGGCACGATCATCCCAGTCGAGCGGCGGAGTGTACGGCTGGATATTACAACGCCGTGCCGACGACGTTGAACGATCCGAACGCCGAGAACATCATGGGGTGCCGCCCTCGCGGGTACTCGCAAATCATCGATTTGTGCGCCAGGTTCAACGTCGAGCTCACGTTTACGTGCGTCGAGATGCGCGACGCCGAGCACGCGGCTAGGTACAAGTGTTCGCCCGAGGGACTGTTATCGCAAGTTCTCAGAGAGGCGCACGAGGCGGGAGTGGTCGTCAACGGTGAGAACGCCCTGGCTCGATTCGACGACGAAGCCTTCGCGCAAATTTTACGCATTTACGGCCGAGGAGGCGAGGATCGGCGAGCCATTTTGGCGAGCGCCAGCAACTTTTCGCGCGAATCTCGCAACTCGATGTCGAGCGATGATTCGATGATGCACTCGCAACCGTCGTCGCCGGTGAGCGAGGACCGACCGAGCATGGGATCGTTCACGTACCTTCGCGCCTCGGACGAACTCTTCGAGCCCGACAACTTCACTCGGTTCGCCACCTTTGTTCGACAGATGAGCGTGTGATTGTTTCTTTCATCACCAATTTACTAGGATAAATCGCTGTAACAACATCTTAAAGAGCGCTCTGTACTAGTACACGTCGTTTGTCTTGTTTCGTTACGCCTTGATCCACTTGTGCATCAAGATTTTCTTTGCGCCGCCGCCCACGAGCGAGCCAAACGCGCGGCTCATCCTCCCGAACGCGTCGTCCACCTCGCGCTCGACCACTCGCACGTATCCACACCCCTCATACAGCGCGATCGCCGCCTCGTTATCGCCGTCCACGTGCAACGCTATGACCGCCGGCGTCGGCGTCATTCGCCTCGCGTACGACTCGCACGCCTCTAACAGTTTCACCCCCACCCCTCGTCGTCGATGCCCGGGATCGACGCACATTCCCGATACATACGCGAAATTAGATTGTTCCGTGAGTCCCAACGCCATGGGCACGCGCGCGACGAGCCCCTCTTTCGACGCGCGCGGTCCGAACGCCGGAAGCGCTGTCACGTCGGCGCACCCGAGGCACGCCCCCTCTCCACCCCCCTCCTCGTCCTCCTCCACCGCCTCGAGGAGCACGAACGCCTCGCCCGAGTACTTAATCTTGCGCACCAAACCGTCGAGCACGGAGACGGCATCCGAGCGTCCCGGACCGAAGGATGCCGCGGTGACGCTCGCGCACGTTTTGAGCTTGCGCACGAGTTCGTCCCCTTCGCCCGCGACTTGACGCACGACGACGCTCGCGGACGCGCGGAGACGGTGTCGCTTCGCGGCGCGCGAGACGCGACGCCCGGGCCGAGACGCGACGCCCGGACCGAGACGCGCGACGGGCGAGACGACGGCCGACGACATGTGCGGGCGTTCCGCATTCCGGCGCGCCCATTCATGTCGCGCGCGACCGTCGCGACGGAAACGCGCGTCGAACGGTCGACGATGGGGTGTTCCACCGCGCGCGCGTCTCAACGAGGGCGTCGGACGCGCGCGCGCGCGATGGGCGCGCGCGATGACGCGAGTTTCATGCGATGGCTCGGGGACGCGACGAACGACGCGTCGCTGGTGGATAAGATCGAGATACAGGAGCGCGCGAAGACGTTCGGGACGCGCGGTGTGGCGGCGGTGCGGGATTTAGCGCCGGGTGAGACGCTCCTGCGCGTGCCGTGGAGACTCGTGTCGGAGAGCTCGGCCGACGCCGACGCCGACGGCGACGGACGAGACGCGTGGTCGACGAGCATGGGCATGGAGATATTGGAGGAATTGTACGGTGGGAACGACGATGGTCGAAGGACATGGTTGATGAGATTACCGAAACCGGCGCCGGAGACGCCGCCGTTACACTTTGACGACGACGAGTTGGCGGCTATCGAGGACGACGCCGTGGAGGCGGAGGCTCGCGCGGTGCGAGAAGCGCACGAGCGCGCTGTGGATGGGTGTAGCGATAGATTAGAGGCGATAGGGAAGACGAGAGAGGATTTACGATGGGCGACGGCTGTCGTGCACTCGCGCGTGTTCACGCGAAGAGACCCGTCGGCGAAGCGAGCCACTCGCTTGTTGGTGCCGGGCGTGGACATGTTCAACCACGACTCCGAGCGATACAATTGCATCGTTCGAGTGGTGACGTCGCCTGACACGTGTCAGGGCGCGCAGGCGACAGATGAAATCGCACCGTCGATGTCGACGTCGACGCGCGACGAAGAAAAGTATTTCGAACTCGTCGTCGATCCAGACGGCGAAACGATTGAGGCCGGGGACGAGCTCTTAATCTCTTACGGTTCGTTTCCGAACGACGTGTGGCTGTTGTACTTTGGATTCATCCCGCGAGACACCAATCCAAACGATACCTTCGCCCTCTTCCCCGAGGGTGTGGACGATTTGGTTCGACACGTCGTCGAAGCCGGATTCCTCGCCGAAGTCTCAGACGAACGCATTCGCGCCCTTCGCGAATGTCTCGACGACGACGGTCGGCGTCCGATCACGTGTACGATCGACTCCGTCGACGGTGCCCTCATCCACGCCTGCGACGCCGTCCTCGGCGTCCCGTGGATGGACGTCGTCGCGTCTCGCTGCAAGGCTATCCTACTCGGCGACCGCTTCTCCACGAAAATCAAAGACGACGTCGCCATCCTCCGCGACGACGCCGTCTCCTCGCGAACGAAACTCGCGGTGGAGTTTCGTTTACGAAAGAAATCCATCCTCTTAGCGCCGCTCGGACAAACGCTCGCAAAGTACGGTTTCGACGCGTAGAACGCGTCGCGCGCCGAAATGAAACGCATTCGCCCACCCGTCGCCCATTCCCCACAGGTTCGCGCGCGCGTGGACGCACGTCGACCGCCCGTCCGGCGCTCGCATCCATCGATCGATCGACGTCGACCCAACCCCTCGTTCGCCGAGCGCGACGTCGACGCCCCGCGCGCGCGCGCGCGCCTCGGACATCAGAATTTAGTGTTCACGCGCGCGCGCGCGCATGGACTCCACCTCGAGCGCGGGCTCGCCCGCGAGACCGAGGTCGGCGTCCGCGTCGCCCCTCGGCGCGCGTTTTCGCGAGGAGGACGACGACCCGCTCGGGAAGACGTTCGACGGGTACAGAGTCGCCGCCGAGCTCAGGTGTCCAGAGACTGGGGAGACGTGGTGGAGACGCGAGGACGTGCGATTCGGACGGAAACATTACTATAACCCGGTCACGAACGTGCGGGAGGACTATAAGCTGAGGAAGTGGAAAGTGGTGCGAGATCCCGACGCGCACGAGGCGGAATCGAGCGCGTCGGAGGACGAGGGAGAGGACGAGGGCGCGGGCGAGACGTTCGTGAGCGCGACGAACGGGAAGACGTACACCAAGTATTACGATGATCGGATGGAGGAGCATTATTACGTCGAGAAGGAGACGAATGAGACGACGTGGGAACATCCGGACGGTGAAGGCGTCGAGTTGTTGCACGGCGTCGCTCCGGGGGCGTTCGCCAAGGGCGGTCTCATCAGTCAATACTTCCACGAGGACGAGGAGGCGAAGGCGGCGAAGGAGGCGAAGGAGGCGCCGTTGACCTCGGAGGGACGATCGGATATGATGGTCTCAAAGATTTTACTCGTCGACGAAAAGTGGTTGGAGAAACAACCGCCTCTGGTGGCGGTGCCCAAGCGACCGGAGGATTTCGACGGCGTGTACGGAGAAAAGGAACGATTCTGGGATCCAGACGGTGACACGTATTCCATAGATAACAACGAAGGGTCGGAGCAAGGTTTAGACGTGCACGCCGACGTATACGAGCTCGTCGATGAGCTCGAACGGTACACGTCGGCGGTGGACTACGCGACGCCGAACGACTTGCGTCCGCTCAGCGTGGCGAAGCAGTACCTCGACGGCATCCTCTCGACTGTGTACGAGATGATGGAGGAAGAGAGAGACTTTTTCAAGGCGGAGGAAAAAGTGAGACGAGCGAGCGCGGGTCAACCCCCTGCCCCCGTGATCGGCGAGGTGATCAAGACCATCGCGTGCGACCTCGACGAGGGACCAAAGGTTATGCAAGTCATGCACGCGGAGAGTCAGCGCGCCAAGCTCGTGCAGAGATTGTCCGAGGCGCGACTGCGATTCGCACAGGGGGAGGACGCGATCAAGCGATCAATAGTTTATCAGCGTCTGTACGTGGCCATGTTCGGGGTGGTTCGATCGAACACAAGGCTACTGCACGTGGATTCTGGCGTGACGGCGAAGGACCCGTGCAACTCGCCCGGCTACCACGGCTCGACGTACGATATCGATCCGGGCACAAACTTGAATGACAACGACACGTCACCGCGAGGTGAAAATCTTGAGCGCGCGCGGGATGAAGGCGAGGGCGCGCCAGGCTCGACCGACGCGCCCGCGCCGAAGAAAAAGATGGGATGTTTCGGCATGTGTATGAATCCGGAGAAAGCGGCGGCGAGGGCGGCCGCGCGTGAGGCGAAGCTCAAGGCAGATGCTGAGGAAAAAGTCGCTCGACGCGCCTCGCTGGATAGAAAAGAATTGGAAAAAGTCGGTTTCGTGCCCCCGTGGGAAGCCGACGACAAAGGCCCATCCCGGCCTCTGTCTTCCCCCTTCGTGAACGCCTCGCCCGAGGACGAGGACGCCATGTAACATCACACCGAGCGTTGTCTCGCATCCTCGCACCGAGATGCATCGCCTCGTCTCGAGTCGACACTCTCGACTCGCGCGCGTCTCTTCCTCGATGCAACTTTTCGCGAAACGTCACTTCACCATGCGCGCCGGCGCCACCGCGCCGTTCACGAGCGCGCCGCGCGCGCCGACGCGCGCGCACGCCGACGCTTCGCGTGCGCGCCGTACCGCGGGGGCGTCCACGACGGCACGCGCGCGCGTCGGACGCGATGAAGTCGACGAGGAGGATGACGTCGCCAACCTCCACCGTCGTCGTCTCCTCTTCGCGTTCGCATCCGCGGCGTCCACCGTCGCCGCGGACGCGCACGCGACGTCAAACACCGCCGTCTCCGACGCGTGGTCCGCCGTCACCGGCTCCATGAGCGATCTGACGTTCCCGAAGACGTTTTTGGGGAACTGGTTGGTGGAGAGTCGAACGGCGTCGGCGTCGGCGCCGTTGGGACGCGAATTCGTGCGCGATATAGGGGCTTTCGAGCGTATTTCGCGGGAAACGACGTTGACCGAACCGTTGGTGTACCCTCTGCGATTCATGGAGAACGCGCGAGGCGATGTCGTGTTTGATCGAGCGTTCAACGTGCGAGCTTTGGCGGAGGCGAGTCGCGGCAGCGGCGGCAGGCGGAGCGTGGACGGGGACATCGAGTGGAGCGTGGACGATCCGAACGTGTTGAAATTGACATCCGGAGACGGTGCGAGAGTGTTTTATAAGGTGACGGCGCGATCGATGGACCGCGACGATGAGAAACGAACCATCACGACGTCTGAGCTCGCGCAAGTCGTCGTCGATCGAGCCGGCGCCGGCGCCGCGCCGAGCGTGAAATCCACGCGCGTGGTGACGAAATTCAAATGGCGCACGCCCGAACAAGCAAACGGCGGTCCACAAATCGTCGCATCGCAGACTGTATACGAGTATCTCGTCGCCGGTGCCGCCTCCGACGACGATTTCATCGCCGCCAGAGGTCGGCCCGTCGAGGTGGACGTCTATCGTCTCGCCATGGTTCCGTGGACCGACGCGTAACGCGCGCGTCGAGCCCGTCGAGACGATGCGACGATCATTCATTCTTTATTCATATTAACGACCACCTCTAGCTCTCCCTCACGTCCCTCGCGTCGCGTCTCGGCGTCCCCGCGGGTCGAACGCGCGTCGATACCCTGAAAAGTGTCGATACCCTGAAAAGGACCTCCATCGTCGCGTCACACGCCGTCGCGCGCGCGAGACCCGCGCGAGATCCGACGACGCGAATGTCCGTCATCGCGCGCATGCGTCCCGGCGCGTTTCTCGCGTCTCGCGCCCGCGCGCACGCGAGGTCGACGTCGACGATGCGACGAATGATGATTTCCACGACGGCGACGCGCGCGACGTCGAGCGCGCGGATGATGCGAACGGTGCGCGCACCGAGCGCGGAGGTGAACCGACAGCGATTGGGGGCGACGCGCGCGCGTCCGATACACGCGCGGATGTTCGTGGGTTCGATGTCGGAACGCGCGAGCGCGCGCCGAGCCGTCGCGGCGACGGCGGAGGACGCGCGTCCCGCGACGACGGCGAGACGCGACGTGCCGACGTTTCAGGACGCCATCTTGCGATTACAAGAGTATTGGTCCGCGCGCGGGTGCGCGATCGTGTTGCCGCACAACACCGAGGTCGGGGCGGGGACGATGAATCCGGCGACGTTTTTACGCGCGTTGGGACCGGAACCGTGGAACGTGTGTTATCCGGAACCGTCGGTGCGTCCGGACGATTCGAGGTACGGGGAGAACCCGAATCGGGTGCAAAAGCATACTCAGTTTCAAGTCATCCTGAAACCGGCGCCGGAGAACGTGCAGGAGATGTATTTGGGATCGCTCGAGGCGTTGGGCATCGACACAGGGGCGCACGACGTGCGCTTCGTCGAGGACAATTGGGAATCCCCGGTGCTCGGGTCGTGGGGTCTCGGGTGGGAGGTGTGGATGGACGGCATGGAGGTGACGCAGTTTACGTATTTTCAACAGTGCGGGTCGCTGAAAGTGGCGCCGACGGCTGTGGAGATTACGTACGGTCTCGAGCGCATTCTCATGGCATTGCAAGGCGTCGATCACTTCAAGGACATCGCGTACAACGATCGCATGACGTACGGTGAGATGCGCATGCAGGAAGAATACGAGATGTCGGTATTTAATCTCGACGAAGCGAGCGTGGAGACGCACAGAGAGCGCTTCAACATGGCGGACGAAGAGGCGATTCGCATGCTCGAGGCGCGTCTTCCGTTGCCGGCGTACGACAACTTGCTCAAAGCGTCGCACGCGTTCAACGTCCTCGACGCTCGAGGCGCGGTCGGTGTCACGGAGCGTCAAAAGTTATTCGCATCCATGCGTAAGCTCGCGCGAGAGACCGCGCAGCTCTGGGTCGCTCGAAGAGAGGAACTTGGGTATCCTCTGGGTCTCGCCGAGGCGCCGGCGCCGGCGCCGCCCGTCGAGCGCACGGGCGACGTACCGTCCGCGCCCGCGGACTGTGTCATCGAGATCGGCACCGAAGAATTACCTCCACAAGACGTCACGAGCACGTCTCGTCAATTCTACGACGCCGTCGACGCTCTTCTCAAGGCGGAAGGTTTGACGCACGAGGGCATCTCTGTCGGGGCGACGCCTCGTCGCTTCGCGCTCACCGTCAACGCTTTGAGCGCGGGTCAACCCAACGTCGAGGAGCGAGTTCGCGGTCCACCGCTCTCACGGGCGTTCGAAGAGGATGGCGTGACGCCCGGTAAGGCGGCGCTCGGTTTCTGTAAGAAGAACGGTATCGACGCGAGCGAATTGGAAAAAGACGGCGAGTACGTCTGGGCCGTGGTGAAAAAGGAGGGTCGATCCACCGTCGCCGTGTTGGAGGAGGCGCTTCCGAAGATTATCGCCGGCATCAACTTTTCCAAGGCGATGCGATGGATCACCAACTCCGACGTCACCTTCTCGCGTCCGATGCGATGGCTCTTCGCCGTGCACGGAGATCACCATTTATCGTTTGAGGCGCTCGGCGTGCGCAGCGGCGCGACGACGCGGCTCTTGCGAACGCGAGGTGACGTCTCGGACACGCACGTCGCCGCCAATGCGGCCGAGTACCACGCGTTGTTGGCCAAGGACGCCATCGTGGCCGAGTACGAAGCGCGCGTGTCGAAGATTTGGAGCGAGGCCAAGGACGCCGCCAAATCCGTCGGCGGCGACATTCCGGAGAGCGCTCGCGAGGGCTTGCTCGAGGAGGTGGCCAACCTCGTCGAGGCGCCCAACTTGGTCATGGGTGACTTTGAAGAGACCTTCTTGGCGCTTCCCAAGGAGGTGCTCGTGATGGTGATGCGCAAGCACCAGAGATATTTCCCGGTGGAAAACGCGGACGGTTCGTTGAAGCCGCACTTCATCACCTTTGCCAACGGGCCATGCGACGTCGGCGTCGTCAAGCACGGCAACGAAGCTGTGCTTCAAGCGCGTTACGAGGATGCCAAGTTTTTCTATGAATCTGATTTGAAGAAAACATTGGCTGAGTTTAAACCGGAGCTCAGCGGGATCACGTTCCAACAAGAGCTCGGGAACATGTTGGACAAGACGAGTCGCGTCGAGGCGCTGGTGGAGGACGTCGCCAAGGCGCTCGGTTTCGGCGCTGACGTCGTCGGTACTGCCGCGACCGCCGCGGGCTTGGCGCGTGCGGATTTGGCGACGTCGATGGTGATGGAGCTCACCGCCTTGGCGGGGACGATGGGTCGACACTACGCGCAAAAGGAGGGATTACCGACGGATGTGAGCGAAGCCATCTTCGAGGCGTGCCTGCCTCGAAGTGCTGGCGACGTCCTCCCCGCCACACCGCCCGGGATCACCGTCGCGGTAGCCGATCGTTTGGACACTCTCGTCGGTCTGTTCGCCGTCGTCGGTGGGCCCAAGTCATCGGCCGATCCGTTCGGATTGCGCCGAGCCGCGTACGGGTTGGTGCAAACGTTGGTCAGCTCGGGAGCGACGAGCGACTTGCGCGAGCTCATCGCATTAGCCGCCGCCAAACAACCGGTCGACGTGTCCAGCGAGTGCATGGATGAGTGTGTGACGTTCATCACGCGTCGTCTCGAACAACTTTTCATCGATGCTGGAAACGATGTCGAGTGCGTGAGAGCTGTGTTGAAGGAACGCGGAGGTAACCCGGCGCTGGCGAAAGCGTCCATCTCGGAATTGGTTTCGGCGGACGCAAAGTCGCTCGAAACGTGCATGCGCGTGCTCAGCCGGCCGACGCGATTGGTTCGAGGTAAAATGGACGCCGACGCTGATTTGAACATCAACGAAGCGAGCTTCGAGTGCGACGAGGAGCGTGCGTTGTACGCCGCGTACGGGGCCGCTCGCGCCAAAATCACAGAAGGGTGCTCCGTGACGGCCATGATCGCCGCCATCTCTGAGATTGACGGTGCCGTGACTGCGTTCTTCGATAACGTTTTAGTCATGGCGGAAAATCCTGAATTGAAGCGTAACCGAATGGCTCTGTGCGCGGCCGTCGCGAACCTTCCGGTTGGCGTGATCGATTTCGGCGAGCTCCCGGGCGGTCTCTGAACTCTGATACTTAGCAAAGCGGCGCGCTTGAAAAAATTTGAATAGAATATACAGTACATCATCATTTTGCACATTACACTTGGTAGTTCTAAAGTACAGAGGGCAACTCGCGCTTGAATTGAATGTATGTGTACACGAAAGAGAATCAAATCAGACCGAGCGATTCAGAGACAACAGCGTCGCTCTTCTTCGGCAACTTGTGCACTTCGAGGTTCAAGTCTCCGAAAAGCTCGACGTTTTCGTCCGTCTCGTCCCAACTTCGGTTGGGGGATAAGATTCGCGTTCTGGTCACCTCCACGACATCGCCCATCTGTAAATTGATCGACGCCAAGTCGGAGATGTCGACCGTCTTTTTGTTGACGCGAATGCTCGCCGGTCGGTAGAATTCAGTCGATCGAGCCCCTCCCGGAACCCGTTGATCGTCAAACTTGAGATCCGCCGCAGTGGTGTGTTCCTTCATCTCACAGACAGCCACGGCACCGTCCACGACCGAGATGATGTAAGTGGGATCGTCCTCGTCGATGTCGCACGCTAGGCAGTACTGAGACTGGCTGTACGCGCAGTCAGCGCCGTGAATTGGAAACATGCACGGCGCTAAATCCGCACCGCAGTCGACGGCGTTGGCGACACGCTCCGGGCGAATCTTTTGTTGGTCGTACAATTCATTTTGCCACGTCAACATAAATCGCGCCCATTGAATTTGCTGGTCAACCTTCGTGCTCGTGGCGGATTTCTCGTGCTCCTTGTAGCGCCAATGCGCGGCGAGTCCGTACTCGGCTGTGCGATGCATCGACGCCGTCCGCACTTGGATCTCAAACGCGTTGTCATCTTTATCCCGGACGACCGAGTGAAGCGATTGGTAACCGTTTTGCTTTGGGTTTGAGATGTAATCCTTGCTTCTACCCTCCACCGGCTGAAAGAGAGTGTACGCCACGTCGAGCGTCTCTCGGCACAGTCGCTCAGATTCCTCATCCGTTTCACCGTCAGCGACGATGATGCGAATGGCGCGAAGGTCCACGATCTCCTCGACTTTCTTATCTTTCGCCACCATCTTCTTGTAAATTGAATACACAGACTTTTGACGTCCACACAAATCGACAACTTGCGCTTGACGAGACAATAGCACTTCATCCAACTTTGTCAGGGCGGCGACGATGGACTCGCGCTGATCGAGCGTCTGCGACAACTCCGCGTACGCTTGCGGGTTCATCCATTTAAACGCCAAATCTTCGAGCTCGTTCTTGACGCTGAAGATGCCCAAGCGCGCGGCCAAAGGAGCGTAAATGCTCAAGGTTTCGTCCGCGAAGGCACGTTGCTGCGACTGCGGCGCAGTCGATAAGTTTCGCATCTTAATCAGACGCGCGGCGAGCTTGACGATGACGACGCGAGCGTCCGTCATGGCGAGTAACATCGCACGAAACTGCGCGCGCTCGTCGTAATCGAGCGATCTACCAGACGCGCGATGAAGCTTGGACACGCGATGCACTCGCGACACGTCCTGTACCAAATCGACAATCTCTTCGGAGAATTTTTCGCGCAAGTCAACGGCTCTGCTGGACGTCACGTCCAGCGTGTCGTTAAGTAATCCAACCGCGACCGTTTTGGCGTCCATTCCGAGTTTCGCGAGCGTGATGGCGGTCTCAATGCAATGATCGAAATGCGGTCCGAGACCCGGCCCCGCGTGCGACTTGGCGGTAAAACTGAAAGCCTCACGCACGGTCGGCTCGGCGAAGACTTCCGGCACCGCCGCCATCAATCGCTGGTACGCATCGCTATCGAAGACGTCGCACGTGAAATCTCCCGCCAACTCGGCGCGAAGCATGCCGATGGGCGGTTTTTCCGCCGAACGGCGCGCCTCCTCCTTCCCGCCAACCTCGAATCCAATCTTCACCTTGGCCGGTTCGCTGCTCGTCGTTCGCGTCAACGGATGATTCAGCGCCGTTCGACTCGCCGGCGACGCCGACGAGAGCGCGGGCGACGTTCCCGACACCCACGACGACGCTCTCGACGACCCCGCGCGCGTCCGAGGCGTCGCCGGCGACGTCCCGAACGCGCGTCCGTTCGCCGACGGCGACATCCCAGTCACCGCCCCTCCTCGCTCGTTCATCTCTCGCGGCGACGTCGCGCTCTCCACCGGGGACTTTCGCAGACCCGGAGACGACCCGTACGCCGCGTACATGGCGCGCGCGCGTCCGTACGCGTCGCTGTCGAACCCTTCGACGAGTCCCGACTCACCAATCACCCCCCTCACGACCGAAGGGTGCCCAGTGACCGTTCAAACGCCCCTCGGCGCGGTCGACTCGCGGCGCGGCTGTTGACCCCCGCGCGAACGCCTCGCGCGAACGCGACGCGGGACTCGACGCTCGCGAGACGCGCGAACGACGCGTGAAAAACGGTTCCGCGAGATCCGCGCGTCGCGCGCGCGATCCGTGCGTCGCGTCGCGTCTCGTTCGCGAGCGGCGCGCACGATGCGAACGTCCGCCAGCTAATCAACCGCCCACCGGTCGAATCGAATCGACCGTCTCTCGGACGACGAGACGGGCGCGCCGCGAACGACTCGCGCGCGAGAACGACTCGGACGTTTTTCGCTTTCGTATTCCTCGACCGCGGTCGCGGCGATTCGAACGCGCGGATCTCCCGACGCCTCGACTGACGCGTGGAATTCTGGCGCATCCGTCATTCGTCGAGGCGCGGGCGATCTCCGAGGGGGGGCTGATTTCGCCGATCACGACTCGTCGAACGAACCAACGTGTCTTGTTTTTTGGCGGGAAAAGAAACGAACAGATATTTGTTTGAAAGTGCAGTCTGATAGTCTGGATTGACTCGTGACTCGACTGGAGGGGGAGAGGGCGAGAGGGAGCGAGAGAACGACGGGGAGGGCGACGCGATGGGATCGAGGCGCGCGGTGGTGCGTGGACGTACGTGATGTGATGAATTCGATCGATGATGATGACACTATGGCGGGCGGGACTCGACGGCGGTGCGGGCGGAACAGACGCGAGCGACGGTCTCGAAACGCTTGGCGGCGCGTAGGAAGGCGCGTTCGCCGTCGCTGGATGAACGTTCGGTGCACCGCTCCAACGCGTGGACGGCGATGAGGGCGACGACGTCTTTCGGATCCAACTCGCCTTCGCTCGTTCTCGCCGCGGCGGCGCCCTCGAGCGCGGTTCGGGCGCGCTCCGTCGCCTCGTGCTGCGCGCGCGCGATCTCGTTGAGCTGTTTACTCGGTGAGTTCGACAGCAGCGACTCGACGTGCGCGGCGACCGACGCGCACGCCGCCTTGGCAGCTGCGCGTCGTTTGTTCGCTTCGCGCCGCGGCGGCGGCGTGCTCGGCGGCGACTCGCGCATCTTTCGCTCGCTTTCGAGCATCTCCAGAGCTCGGCGCTCGCCATCTCTCGCCTCCTTGACTAATTCTGCTTCTTTGACTAATTTTGCGTTCAGTTGATCGAAATCATTCGCCGCGGCGGCGATGTATGTTTCGACCCGTCTCAATTGTTCCTCTAATCTTCGAGCTCGCGCCTTGGCTCGTTTCGCCTCTCGTCGCTCTCTGTCCGCCCGAACGATCGATACGACCGTCTTGATCGCCCATCTCCATCGCGCGCGCGTCTGGTCCGCGTGCGCTTCACCCAGCGCGAGCATCAGGTCGGACACGTCTCGCGTCAGCGCGCCGATTTCTTCGTCAAACGTCGCCATCTGCTCCCTAGCGAACGTCACCACCGCCTGTTCGCGCTCGATCGCCGCGTCGCGCTCGATGAGGAGCGCGATGGCGCTGCGCGCGTTCTCGTCGGTCGCGTGCGTCTCCGCGTCCGACACCGACACCGCGAGCGCGCTCGAACGATCGTCATCCTCTCGAACTCGAGACCTCGTCGACGGCGCGAATCGACTGACCGGGGACGCGAAGAGCGTGCACGACGTCGATTCCTCCGCCCCGTCGTCGTCGTTCACATCGTCGGTCACGTTGAGCGACAGCGACGCCAGCGCGGGTCGCTCGCGCGACGCCATCGACGGCGGCGATGTGACGTCGAGCGCTCGGCGACGCCGACAGTTGTTCCCCCGCGTAAACCGTCGCGACGCCCATCACCCGAATGGGGACGTCGCGACGCCGTCGTCGCCGGAAATGAGCGCCGCGATGAATGAAATCACGCTGGGATCGGTCAGGAGCGAACTCAGGACGGTGTTTCCCGTGAGCGTCGTCAATAGCGATTCCGGTTCCATGCCGAAGAGCGCGGCGACGGACGTCGCTCTCGCGAGACGGTCTCGCATGATGCTCGCGCGAACGGCGGATTCCTTGTCGTCGGACGACGAGTATGAATCGGTCCAATTGACGTCGGTGAACTCGTCGAAGGATGCCGACTCGACTCTGGGCGCGGCGCTCGAGAACGTCTCGAGGCTGGAAAAGAGACTCGTGGTGGTGGCGCTCGAATCCGAGCCGCCCGCGGCTTGCGCACTGACCTCGACCTGAGACGCGTCATCGGAACGATGAAGAGGTGACCACACCGTGTCGATGACTTTTGCGTCGGTTCCAGATAACAGCGCTCGTCTTCCGCTCGCGAAAGTCTGCGACGACTGGTCTTGGAACGTGGTGGGCGCGAAGTCGAAACTACTTACTCGAATCGCGGAAGCACCGACACAGTAAACAGAGACCAAAATCCAATAGGAAACGACCGCAATAGTCTTCTTCGTCATCGTGGTGATTCTGAGTATCGAAATGCGGACGCAGGTCCGCTGCGCACGCCGAGTGGAGCGAGAAAAACGGTGTGTCTGTTTGTATCCTCGGAAAAACAAACTACGTGCAATGGCGGAAGAAACCGCACGCTAGCGGAAGAAGCGCACACGCGTGGCAAAGTATGTTGGGTTCCCAGTTCTGGAGGCTCGGTTCTAAATCCCGCGCGTCGTGTCTCGTCTTCGTCGTCGTCGCACTCCACTGTTCAACGCTTTGTGTTGCGCAGCCAACCGAAGCTCCTCAGATGAACTCTGTAGAAACCCATCAGCACCACGGGAGAAGTCTAAAGCAAATACTCGCACCAGTCAGGTATAGCTTGGTACCGTTTCGCGACGCGCTGTACAATCTCGGAGAGGCGATAGTCGACCTGGCTCTCGTACCCAAACAGCTGGAGTGGGTCGACGCCATCAACACTCGCGTCCGAGAACACGCGGACGACGAGGCATACGGCGAGACAACCAACGATTACGGCGCGATGGATTACAACTACGATGCGCTAGCCGATTACGACGTAGAGAGAGTCGAGTAATTTAACGCCGAGCTTTCTTTACAAATCGTCTCGAATCAATTTTTCCTAAATTTACCATCTCTTTGGCGAAATGATTTATATCTACGTGTCCTCCTCCGCGGCGCGCTCGCACTGAAACAATGATAATATTGCTGACGGAATGTCGTCGCTTAGTCCTTTTGCACTTCAAGAGAGAACGTGCACTGAGCTTGCTTGTGGAACTTGGCGCCGATTTCATACGTGCCGACGGTGGAAATCTCAGGAACGTTGAAGCACTTCTTGTCCAACTCCTTACCAGTTTGGCCCTTGATCGCTTCAACGACGTCAGCAGCCGTAACAGAGCCGAAAATCTTGTCGTCTTCACCCACAGTCTTCTTCACGACGAACTTGCCGATCGTCGTGAGCGCCGTCGTGAGCGCCTTCGCATCCTGCACCTCCTTCGCCTTGGCGGCAGCCGCGGCCGCAGCCTTCTCTTCGAACTCGGCCATCAATTCCGCGCTCACCTTGGTCGCCAAACCTTGCGGCTCGAGGTACGAACGGAAGAAACCGTTGGAGACCTCGACCATGTCGCCCTCTCGGCCGACGTCGGACGTCTTGAGGAGGACAGCCTTGGTCTTCTTCGCGGCCTTCTTGTTAGCCTCGACGACGAGACCGACGCGGCCGCTGGATCGCGGAAGC
>Ga0208410_1000804_pt1 | contig 17494 bp, 18 predicted proteins | sample ETN02SmetaG_3_FD_185787 | JGI IMG/M metagenome (GOLD analysis project Ga0208410, IMG submission 185787) | Marine microbial and viral communities from oxygen minimum zone, Eastern Pacific Ocean - ETNP2014F10-02SV257 (SPAdes) (version 2) | ecosystem: Environmental > Aquatic > Marine > Oceanic ... | reverse complement strand
TCGTAGATACAATAGAAGTTTATATTAAAATTTTAACAATTAGGATTAGATTTATTTAAGAGGAATAAGATGAATTTTGAATTTTCAGCTGACCAAATGCAATTAAAAGACATTGCTAGGAAATTTTTAGAAAAAGAAGAGACTGTAAAGAGAGCTAGAACTATTTTAGAGGGTGAAGAATCTTATGATAAAGATCTTTGGTCTCAAGTAGCTGAGATGGGCTTTACTGCTACAGCTATACCAGAAGAATATGGGGGTTTAGGGTTAGGATATTTAGAACTTTGCGTAATAGCAGAAGAGTTAGGAAGAAGTTTGGCTCCAACACCTTTTTCATCAAGTGTTTACTTGGCTACGGAATCAATTCTTCAATTTGGTTCGGATTCACTTAAACAAGCGAACCTTCCTTCTTTAGCCAGTGGAGAAAAGATAGGTGCTTTTGCTCACACGGAATCGACCACCTCTCCAACTGAAGAAAATATTACATGCGAATTTAAAGATGGTTCTTTGAGTGGCTCTAAGATTGCAGTAACTGATGGAGATGTAGCAGATTTTTTTATAGTATCTGCTAAGTCTGGATCTGAAGTTGGACTCTTCCTAGTTGAATCTTCTGCGGATGGAGTTGAAGTAACTAGCCAACCTACTCTTGATCCTTCTAGATCTCATGCTGCTATAACATTTAAGAATGCGAAAGCTGAAGCATTGAATTCAGGATGGTCAAACATAACCACACTACTTGATAGAGCAGCAGTTCTATTTTCATTTGAACAATTGGGTGGAGCTGAAGCTTGCATGAACATGGCAAAAGAATACGCAATGGGTAGATATGCTTTTGGTAGATCTATAGCTTCTTTTCAAGCTATAAAACATAAATTAGCTGATATGTTTATTGCCGTAGAGCTTGCTAGATCTAACTGTTATTACGGAGCCTGGGCTTTAAGTACCGATGCTCCAGAATTACCTACTGCTGCAGCTACATGCAGAGTTAGCGCCAGCCAGGCTTATCATGAATGTTCTAAAGAAAACATACAAACACATGGCGGAATGGGTTTCACTTGGGAATTTGATTGTCACCTTTATTACAGAAGATGCAGACAATTGGCTGCAAATATAGGAAGCCAATCTATTTGGAAAGATAAACTAATAAGCTCCCTGGAAAGAGCTAATCAAATATAGGAGAAAATTATGGATTTTAACGATACTCCGGAAGAAGCTAAATTTAGAAAAGAAGCTTATGAATGGCTAAAAGCCAATGCTTCCTTAAAAGAAGGGCCTAAAGACGGCTGGAGAGCAGCGTCTGAAGAAGAAGGTTTGAAAGAAGTTAAAGTTTGGCAAAAGAAATTACACCAGGAAGGTTGGGCTTGTATGCATTGGCCAAAAGCTTACGGTGGACGCGAATCAACCCCTATTGAGAGAGTTATATGGGGACAGGAAGTGTCAAAATTTAAAGTTCCTGGCGGCTACCTTGAAATTGGTCAAGGAATGGCAGGGCCTGTGATGATGATGTACGCAACCGAAGAACAAAAAGAAAGGTACCTACCTCCTTTAGCTACGGGTGAAGAAATATGGTGTCAACTTTTTAGTGAGCCTGCAGCTGGATCAGACGTAGCTGGTATCAAGACTAAAGCAGAATTAGATGGTGATACTTGGACAATAAATGGACAAAAAGTTTGGACTTCGGGAGCTCATTTTAGTGATTACGGAATATTAGTTACTCGAAGCGATCCTTCAGCACCGAAGCACAAAGGCTTAACTTTCTTTTTTGTAGACATGAAATCTCCAGGTATTGAAGTTAAACCAATTAAACAAATATCTGGCGGAGCTAACTTTAATGAAGTGTATTTTACAGACGTAAAAATACCAGACAGTCAAAGACTAGGAGCGGTCGGAGATGGTTGGAAAGTATCTCTAACAACCTTGATGAATGAAAGACTTGCAGTAGGTGATGCTTCTGGACCAGACTTTGAAGAAGCCTTCTCTCTTGCAAGAGGTCAAGATTTAAATGGAAAACTTGCAATTGAGAATGATGCAGTAAGAGAAAAGCTAGCAGATTGGTATTGCCAACAAAGTGGTCTAAAGTATGCTAAATACAGAAATATCTCAGCTCTATCAAGAGGTGAAACTCCTGGCCCACAATCTTCGATAACAAAGATTGTAAGTGGTAATAAACTGCAAGAAGTTGCTAATTTTGGATTAGATATTCTCGACTCTGCAGGAATAATCAGAACTGATGAAGAAGGTGCAGAGCAATCCATGTATCAATATGGATTTTACGGTGCTGCAGGCATAAGAATAGCCGGTGGAACTGATGAGATACTTAAAAATATCATTTCAGAACAAGTTTTAGGAATGCCTCAAGATATGAGAGCCGATAAAGGCATACCATTCAACGAAATACCAACAGGAAATAAATAACTCTGTAAAAGAAAATCAATCAGCAAGCTCTTTCTTAAATCTTGAGTTTGCTGATCTTTCTTGGAAAGATAACGTTCCTTTCTCGAAATCCTTCGGAGACCTTTATTCTTCAAATAATGGTGCATACGAGGAAGCAAAACATGTCTTCATCGAAGGTAACTCCTTAAAAGAAAAATTCCTTAATTTAGAAGTTAGTGCTACTTTTAGCGTTGTTGAAATAGGATTTGGAGCTGGAATAAATTTCCTAGCTACATGTAAAGAATGGCTTAAAGAAGATAAAAATAATAAGTTCTTAGATTATGTAGCTTTTGACAACACTTTATTCAGCATTGAAGAGTTCAAAAAAACAATTAAACAATACCCTGAGTTAAAGGAGCTTTCTGAAGTTTATATAAAAGACTATCCAGCTAATATAGCTGGAACTCAAAGAGTCTCTTTTTTTAACAACAGAATTTCGCTCACTCTAATACTTGGAGATATTAAAAGCTCTCTTTCTTATTTAACTAATACTACAGATATAGACGTTTGGTTCTTAGATGGATTCTCGCCTGATAAAAACCCTGATATGTGGTCTAAGGAGATTTTTAAACAGTTGCGTCTCTCAAGTCACCGAGATTCAACATTTTCAACTTACACTTCGGCAAGATTAGTTAAAGACAATATAGAAAGTTGTAAACTTTTTTATGAATTAGCTGAAGGCTTTGCTAATAAGCGTCACATGTTAAAAGGGAAAGTCCATACCGTTAACATTAAAAAAACCTTCAAAGAAAAAAAGATAGCAATCATCGGTTCTGGGATAGCAGGATGTATCCTTGCTTATAAACTAGCTCAAAGAGGCCATAAGGTTGATGTCTATGAACAAAATGATGAAATCTGTTCAGGTGCATCAAGCAATGGCGTATTAATAACTTATCCTAGATTGTCTGCATTCGATTCTCCTTATGCTAGATTCTGCATACATTCTTTTCTTTATGCTTCTTCTTTTTATGATCGCCTTAAGACAGATGCATGGCATAAATCAGGGGTATTTTTAATGAATCATGATGATTCTTCTCTTAAAAGACAAAACTCTCTTCTGAATGCCAGACCTGATATAACACTATTTGAAGAATTAAATCTCGAAAAAGCGAGCGAAAGAGCTGGGATAAAATTAAACAATGGAGGTATTTTCTTTGAGAAAGGTGGTTTTATTGAGACTAAAGCCCTTTGCCAAGATTTGCTCAGTCATAGCAATATTAATTTGAACTTATCTTCTCAAATCGAGAAAATAGGAACAGATATAGATAGTCATAAAATTTTTGTTAAGCAAGAAGTTTATGAATACGAAGAAGTTTGCCTATGTGCTGGACATGCTTCGGAAGATTTACTTAATTTACCAGGACTAAGTCCTAAAAGGGGACAGATATCATATGTAGATAGCTCTAAACATTTTGAGAACCTAAAATTTCCCATCTGCGCCAGCGGATATTTTTCTCCTAAAGTTAAAGGATCCCATGTACTAGGTTCGTCTTATAGCGAAGTAACGAATGATATTGTTCTTGAGGAAGAACACATTAGTAACAAGAAAAAATTAAAGGCTATACATGACTTTAATGTCAACATAGTTGATGGCAATGTGGGCTTTAGGGCCGTAACGAAAGATAGGCTGCCTCTAATAGGTATTAACAAAGGAATATATGTAAACACAGGGCACGGCTCAAGGGGCTCAACAAGTTCACCTTTATGTGCTGAGATTATTGCAGATCTTATAGACGGAAGACCATTGCCTGCGGATCATGAAGTAGTGATAGCTTTAGATGCAAATAGGTTTAATTAAAACCTGAAATAGCTTTTTTAATAAGTGCATTGATTGCTTCCTGATCATTTTGGTTATTTGATCTTTTAAATCTTGTAAAAGCATACCAAACAACCTCATCACTTTTTGCATCAAGGAACCTTATTGAAATTTCATCTTTGTCAGATCTAATATACCTTTGGTCTCTGGAATCAAAGTATCTACCATAATATCCGTAACCTCCTAAATCAGAAGATCTATCAATTTCTCTTTTTGTTCCTAAATAGAATCTAATAACTAAATCAGGTTTCTCAGAAATCTTGAGGCCTTTATCCTCTAAAGAGGATTCTATTGCTCTATCTATTCTTTGGATAAGAATAGGATTTATACTGACTAATTCAGGAGTGTCTTCTATGTCAGGCGATTGAACTTTAAATGTCTTATAAGAAGAGAGGTCATAATTTCTATCTGAGTCAGTTTGAATATATGGAGAACTGGCACAAGCTGCCATTATAGATAATGCCGATAGAAGGATAATGTTTCTTATCATAATCATTAGATGATATTAATAATTAGAAAAAAATAAACCTTTTTCCTAACCTTTTTTTACAACCTTGGTATTGAATCTTATATCTATCTGATTGTCTTTGGACTTTATCTGCAACAGACAGTAGCCATGGCTTAGTCCTATAACTGCCTCTTTTATAGCCCCCTCTTCCTTCATGATAAGCTAGGTACAAGGCTCTTGCATTGGTTAAAGAAATTCCTAATTGTTTATGAGTTTTATAGTTATACCAACCAACAAAATCTACAGAGTCTTCAAAATCATTTCTGCTCACAAACCAACCTCCTCTGTCCTCTAAATACATTTCCCAAGTACCATCAACTGCTTGCGCATATCCTCTTGCGCTAGTTACTCTTTTCCAAGGTATAAAGCCCAGAAGTTTAGTCCTTCCTGGTCTTGCATCAGCGATAAAACTAGACTCCTGCTTTATAATTGCCATCGAAACATAAACTGGTATTTTCCATCTTTTTTCAGTTTTTTTTGCAGCCTTGTACCAACTATACCTCTCTTTAAAGATCTTACAGACATCAGTAGTAGTAGAAGGAGGGCTATTTGAAGCACAACTAATCGTTAAAATAAGCAAACTAATTAATAAAAATAATTTTTTTATCATTACTGTTTAAGAATTCTTAGAACGTTATCTTCTTCCAAAACTTCAATTCCCAGATCAAGAGCCTTTTTTAATTTTGAACCAGGTTTTTCACCGGCTACAAGGAAATCTGTTCGACTAGAAACGCTGCTAGATACTCTTGCACCAGATCTTATTAACTCTTCTTTTAGTTGGCTTCTGGCTATGCTGTTAAAAGATCCAGTTATAACAACTACTTTAGAGCTAAATAAATTATCTGACTGAATTTTAACCTCTTGTAATTGAACCCCTAACTTAAGTAATCTTTTTATTTGATTCTGATTACTTTTTTTAGATAAAAAATTAAAAATATGGTCAGCAGCAATTGGACCGATATCATTTATTTCAATTAATTCTTCTTTTGATGCAAGCAAGAATTTATCAATATTCTGAAAATTTAAGGAAAGGTTCAAGGCAGTAGCTTCTCCCACTTCTCTAATTCCTAAAGCGTAAATAAATCTTGAGAGTGTAGTTTCTTTACTGTTCTCGATTGAAGTTAGAAGCTTCGAAGCAGATTTTTCTGCAAAACCTTCTAAGCCTAATAAATCTTTCTTTTTTAAAGTGTATAAATCTGAGAAATCTGAAATAAGTTCCTTTAGTACTAAAAGTTCAATGATCCTTTCGCCCAAACCATCTATGTTGAGTGCATTTCTAGAAACATAATGTCTGATTGACTCGGTTTTTTGAGCTGGGCAATTTGTCCCAGCATTGCACCTTAATATAGCTTCACTTTCTAATTTAACTAATTTGCTATTACAGGAAGGGCAAGCATTCGGAGTCTCAACTTTACGTGAGTCTTTCTTTCTTTTGGATAAGTCAACTTTGATAATTTGTGGAATTACATCACCTGCTCTCTTAATCTGTACCGTATCTCCTTCTCTCACATCAAGACGTTCTATTTCATCGAAGTTATGGATACTTGCGTGGGAAACTACCACTCCTCCAATATTAAGGGGTTCAAATTCCGCAACTGGCGTAATACTTCCTACTCTTCCTACTTGGACAGTAATAGACTTAACTTTCGTCGACCCCACTTCTGCAGGGAATTTCCTTGCTATAGCCCACCTAGGCGCCCTGGAAACCTGGCCTAGAGATTCTTGCATCTTAAAACTATTCACTTTAAAAACCACACCGTCTATCTCATAAGGAAGTTGTTCTCTTAAACCTTCTATTTTTTTAAAATAGGAGATGCATTCGTTTATATCATTTGCTTGTTCAGCCAAAGGATTGATTGGTAAACCCCATGAGGCGTAAGAATCAAAAACTTCCTTTTGAGTTTCAGGTGAAGTGCCCTTACCTAAATCTAAGCTTCCCATCCCATGTGCAAAAAACTTTAAAGGTCTTGAAGCTGCAACCCTAGGATCTAATTGTCTTAGACTTCCTGCTGCAGCATTTCTTGGATTAGCAAAAATCTTTTCAGAGTTAAACTTTGCTTTGTCATTTATCTCCTTAAAATCCTTAGTATCAATGAAAACTTCTCCTCTTATCTCTATCAAACTAGGTGCCTTAATTTTAGATTCTCTAAAAGACAAAGGTATTGAAGATACAGTTCTAATGTTATGAGTTATGTCTTCACCCGTTTTTCCGTCTCCTCTAGTGGTTGCTTGATGTAAATAACCCTTTTTGTAAATTAGATTTACGGCTACTCCATCTAATTTTGGTTCGCACGAAAAATTGATCTCCTTTTCAGATATAAGCCTTTCTAGAATTCGTTTGTTAAAATCTTCTAAATCTTTAGTATTAAAAGCATTCTCAAGAGAAAGCATGGGCGTTAAATGACCTACTTTATTAAACCCATCTAAAGGCTTAGAACCCACTCTTTGAGTGGGAGAATAGCTAAAACTAAGGCTAGGATGTTTAGTTTCTAATTCTAAGAGTTCATTAAATAATGCATCGTATTCAGAATCCTCGATAGTAGGACTATCTAGAGAATGGTAATTATATGAATGCTCATTAATTATCTTGTGGAGTTCGAGTATTCGAGATTTAACTTCTGAATCAACTTTCATTAAATATTGAGTTAACCAGTGCTTGCCAAGAATTGTCTTTTGTATTCAAGGACTTGTTGTCTCATGTGTTCAATCATCTGCTTAGTAAGTAAATTTCTGTCTTCATCAAGAACCTCGCATTCAAAGTTTTCTTTTAAAGATTGCGAGACATCAATTAACAGATTAAATGATTCTAAGGGGTTTGATAAATTAACAGGGTCTAATACCAACGCTAAATCATCTGAAGCATTGTCAGCTAAGAAAGTACCTGGGTTTTTTCCGTTCAAGACGTTGAAAGCTATATTTCCTTTTTCATCTAAAATTGTAAACAAACCTTTCTCTTCATAGACAAAATTAAATTCATTTATTGCCTCTGTAATAGAGTCTCTTGAAAACTGATCTTTCTTTCGGCTACTTAAGTGTAAAATTAGGAGAGAGTTAGAAGGTTTAATATCTACTGATATCTCTTCTTCCTTATCTTCAAATTCTTTTTCGGAAGGTTCATCACTAAAGCCTTGCATCCATTCTTCTTCGAAGTCCTTACTTACGTATTCTTCAACGTCCATAAGATCCACTTTGAGCGAACTTCTTCTTATTCTTATTGCTCTTCGAATACCGTCAATAAACACTAAAGCTAAAAGAGCACCAATAACTATAGTTAATATTTCAGGTAAGTTAAACATCTTAACTGGCAGCTAATTCCACAGCTTGATCTACATCTACAGCAACCATTCTAGATACGCCTGGTTCTTGCATTGTAACGCCCATTAAATGCTTACTTTTCTCCATAGAAATTTTATTATGTGAAATATAAACAAATTGAACTTGTTTAGACATTTCTTCAACTAAATCAATAAAACGCATAGTGTTTAGATCATCTAAGGGGGCATCTACTTCATCCAACATACAGAAAGGAGCTGGGTTTAATTCAAAGAAAGCGAAAACAGTAGCTATGGCAGTTAAGGCCTTCTCTCCACCCGACAATTGAGAGACACTCGCATTCTTCTTTCCGGGAGGTCTTGCTGAGATACCCACACCACAGCTTAATAAATCATCTCCTAACATTATAAGTTCAGCATGCCCTCCCCCAAAAAGTTTAGGGAAAGAATTAGCTAAGCTTATATTTAATTTATCAAAAGTATCTTTAAAAGTTGTTCGGGTTTCTTTATCAATTTTATTGATTGCATTTTGAAGAGTCTCTAGCGCATCCATCAGCTCTTGATGTTGGCTATCAAGTAGCTCTTTTCTTTTTTCTTCTTGCTCGAATTCTTCCATTGCAGCTAAATTAATAGCCCCTAATCTTGAAATCTTTAATTCAATTGACTCTAGATCAGAAGAGAAATTGTCTGAAGACTTAGATTCATCCAGCTCATTTAAAAGAGTTGGTAAATCTCCATCTAAATCTTTAATTTGTTTAACTAAATTATCTCCTTCTATCGTGTGTGCCTGCCTTTCTAATCTAAACTTCTCTAAAGCTTCTCGAAGGCTTATTGCCATTTGTTCTTTTTCTATTTTCTCTCTTTCTATCTTATGTATAGATTCATTACAGTCTTCGATAGCCTTTCTAGAATTTAGTAATTTATTTTCAACAAGCAGTCTTTCGGATAATAACTTGTCAAGATTGGCCTGTATGTCTGAAATAGGTTTGTTTAAAAGCTTAGATTCTTCAACTAAAGATGAGTTCTCTGTCTCAAGATCATTAAGTTTAGTATTTACATGCTTATCTTCCGATCGTAAAGAAGCAAATTTAGCCTGCAGGTCAGCAAATTTATTAGTCTTATCGATTAAGTTAATTCTCTGTTGTTTTGCATCTTCAGAAGAGTTGGATAAGAAATCTTGAGTTAGCTTAGTTAATTTTGACGGCTCTTCTCTTAAAGACTCTATCTCACCTTTTAACTCAATAACTTCAGATTCAAGTTCTTTTATTATTTCAAAAGAACTCTTACTTTTTAAGTTCTCTACAAGAGATCCTATGTTCCTTTCTAACTTTGAAATAATTGATTTCGATTGAGAAATAAATGCTAACCATAAATTCTCAATCTTTTCAGACTCTTCTAAATTTAAATCTTCTATATTTCCCTCTTTAATTCTTTGTAATTCAGAATCAATGGAATTAATATTTGATTTAACTTGGTCTTTTGATTTGTTTAATGCCTCCAACTCCTCTCTTCTAGAATTTATCTGTAAACTATTAGTGTTTAATTTTTCTTCAATCTCTCTAACTCTTTCCTTCTTAATAGCCAGTTCCTGTTCTGTTCTAGAAATATCAGCACCAAAACTATAAAACTCTTGTTGAACCTTATCCATTTCCGACTGTAATTCAATTTGGTTAGCTCTAAGTTCAATGACCTCACTGTCAGAACTATTCTTTGCTGAATTTACTTCCTCAACCTTTAGTTCTTGGTCTTTTACTTCTTTTTCTTTTACTTTAAGTATCTTGGAAATATCAAGCCACTTAGAGGCAAGCAGTAATTGATGGGCTTTTTTTTCATCTTTTCTGAGTTGCGCATATTTCTCCGCAGCTTTAGCTTGTCTTTGAAGTTTATGCAAAAGTCTTGATATCTCTTCTCTTAAATCCTCCAACCTAGAGAGATTCTCTCTTGTTCTTTTAATTCTTGATTCAGTCTCTTTTTTTCTTTCTAAGTATCTTGAAATACCTGCTACCTCTTCTATATAGCCACGCATCTCTTCTGGTTTTGCACTTACCAATTGAGAAATCATCCCTTGCTCGATGATGGCGTAAGATCTGGGGCCTAAACCAGTTCCCAGGAACACGTCAGTCACGTCTCTCTTCCTGCAACTTGTTCCATTTAGGTAATAATTAGACTGCCCATCTAATTCAAGGCTTCTTCTTACAGAAATTTCACTATAACTAGAAAATTCTCCACCTATTCTTCCATCTTTATTATCAAAGAAAAGCTCTACAGAAGCTTTCGAGACTGGTTTCCTGGACGAAGAGCCATTGAAAACCACATCAGACATTGAATCACTTCTTAGATTTTTTGCAGAGCTCTCGCCCAGAACCCACCTTACGGCATCTATTACATTTGATTTTCCGCAACCATTTGGTCCGACTATGCACGACATAGACGAGGGAAAAGTTACTGTTGTTGGGTCAACAAAAGATTTAAAACCAGACAGCTTTATAGAGTTTAATCTCATAATTTGTATTTTATTGGGGGGTAAGAATCCATTGCTTCAGAAAGAAGCATTAATGAAACAGAATTAACCTTCATTTACTTGCAAAGTCTATTCTATATATGGCCTAGAAACTACTGATTTTTTAGTTTTTTTACTGTCTGTATTAAGACCTTTAGCTCTGAAATATCTCTTTCATTTTCAAGAAAATTAAGAGCTCTTGTCCAAAGTTTAATAGTCAAATCTATGTTCTTATTTTCTAGCTCTTTCAATCCTTGTAAGGTTAAAGCTGAAGGGTTGTCTGGACTCTTCAATAGGGCTTTATCTAAAACTTCTTCAATCTTACTATTAAAGGTTCTTTTTTCTTTTAAGAACATTGTTTGAGCATATTCAGCCAAAACACTTCCGCCTAATTCATTTGGGAAATTCCTATATAACTGTTCGAAAGCAAGACTGGCTAAGGTGTTCTCATTTATACCTTTTAATCTTTTAGCTAATAAGTAAATTTCTCCAGCCTTAACTTCATCTCTGCTAGATATTTCTAGGATTATTCGATCAACCTCTAGAGCGTCCTGTTCTTTATTTAGTGATTGATCAGCAATAAACCTATTTAGAATTTCCTTATCATTGACCAGTTTAAAATTTTCTTCTCCTTCTAGGCCTTTATAAACAAACAGAGAAATCAAAGCGCATAACAATGAAATTACAACTAAATAGATCTTTAAATCTGATCTAATAAAACCCCTTAGAGCAAAATAAAACAAAGCAAACAGAGGAACAAATAAATAAAAATAAAACATTTAAGATCTTTACCTATTGATTACCTTTTGAACTAGAAAATCTTGTTAATAATATTACTAGTATTATGGAAAGCGTAATTAGGAAAATAAAAAGAGGTCCAAGCCATAATGCATATGTATCTGGCCTGAAAGGAGGGTCGTAAACAATAAAATTCCCGTATCTATCTATTAGATAAGTCTTTACTTCTTCTTCAGTCTTTCCTGACTTCACAAGCCTATAAACCTCTCTTTTTAAATCATTTGCTATAGGAGCATTTGAACCAGATAAATTAGATCCTTGGCATTTAGGGCATCTAAGCTCATTTAATAGAGACAAAAATCTCTCTTCATGGGCACTATCTTCAAACGGATAGATTACTTTAGGTTCATTAGCTGAAGCTAGGCTATAGATAATAGCTATAAGTATTAAAGAAAAGGACTTCTTAAACATCATTGTCCTCATTTAAGTACTTCTCGAATTTTTCTTTCCACACTTTTTGAGTCAATGCACCTACGTGCCTTTCTCTAATAATACCTTCTTTATCAACATAAAATGTCTCTGGAGCTCCGTAAACACCTAAATCAATTGCCAGCTTTCCTTGTTGATCAAAAATACTGAATTCGAAAGGGTTGCCTTCAATCTCTAAAAGATCCAGGGCCTTTTTCCTATCATCTTTATAATTAAGACCATAGACTGTTAAAGTAGATTCATTCTTTAACTGCATTAAAAATGGATGCTCTATTCTGCATGCTATGCACCATGTAGCCCATACATTAATCAAGGCAGGAAGTTTATTTACGCTACTCTTAGAAAGAATATTGTTCGGATTTTCAAGAGCAGGTAATTTAAATTCTGGTACTGACTGATCTATAAGCACAGACTCCAATTGCTCGTTTTCTTGAGTTAAAAAAGAATATAAAACCGCTACAAGGATCACAAAAACTACCAAGGGTATTAAATTTAAAAATCTTTTCATGACTTCCTTCTTAGAACGTTTACGCTAGAAATAAATGTGCCTAAAGTTATCAACAAAGCGCCTAACCAAATCCACCTAATAAAAGGTTTGCTTTGCAGCTTAAATGACCAAGAATCTCCTTTAAAATTATCTCCCATTGAGATATAAAAATCTCTAAAGATTCCTGTATCTATAGCAGCTTCAGTGGTGACTTGACCAGAAGGAAAATAAGTCCTTTTTTCCGTTTGAAGATTAAAGGTTCTGCCACTATCTGAAACTTTTATGTTTGCTGTCTTCGAGATGAAATTTGGACCATTAATATCTTTAATATCCAATAATTCTACATCTTTGTTAAGAAATTCTATTTTTTCTCCCGTGTCTAATATTAGCTCCATTTCGCTCGAATAAGAGGACACCACCCCAACCCCCAAGACCAGCAAAGCCATGCCTACGTGAGACAATAAAACTCCCATTCTTCTATTAATGAAATCTAAGTAATTACTAAAAGATTTAAAAGAGAAATTAATTAATAAAGAGCCAACAATTAACCAAGAAAATATAAAGATTGTAAAAAAGGAAGCAGGGATGAGTTCATCAAATAAAACAAAAAGCAAAACAAGGGTTAAAAGAAATATCGATAGGGACTCTAATATTAATTTGGTTAAAAAATTAAATGACTTTGTACTCCCCCAAGATAAATATAAAGCTATTCCTTGAAGCAAACCAAGCAAAATGGAAAAAGGAAATATGATGAATTCAAAATAAGGAGCACCCACGGAAATTTGTTTACCTCCAGTGTAAGCTTCGTAAATTAGCGGGTATAAAGTTCCGAAAAGAATAGAAACTGCTAAAACTACCAACAACACATTGTTTAAAAGTAATCCAAATTCTTTTGAATTTAATGAATAAAAAGAAGTCTTATTTTCTGTTGAATTCTTAAAAGCAAAAATAACAAGGCCTCCAAGAACAAAGAATGAAAAGATTCCAAGTATAAATAATCCTCTTTCAGGGTCCAGCGCAAAGGCATGAACAGAAGTTAAGATTCCGGAACGGACTAAAAAAGTTCCTAGCAAACTAGCAGCAAAAGCAAAGATAGATAGCAATAATGACCAGTTGACGAATAAGTTCCTGTTTTCTGTAACTATAAGTGAGTGAACTAAAGCAACCGTTAAAAGCCAAGGAACAAAAGCTGCATTCTCAACAGGATCCCAAAACCACCAACCTCCCCATCCTAATTCGTAATAAGCCCACCAACTTCCAAGGCCTATTCCGACTGTTAGAAAGCTGCACGCCAAAAGCGTCCATGGCCTAGAGCTGGATGCCCAATCTTTATTTGATTGACCGCTTAACATAGCCGAGATTGATATAGCAAAAGGTAATAACAAACCTGAATAGCCAAAATAAAGTAGAGGGGGGTGAACTGTGAAAGCAAAATCTTGTAAAGAAGGGTTTAGATCAGCCCCGTTTAAAGGTGGAATAGGCAATATCCTTTCAAAAGGATTTGAAGTAAATATTGTAAATAACAGGAAAGAAAAAATAACTAAACTACAAACTCCAAAAACAATATTAGAGAAATTAGTATTTCTATTTTTATCAAAAGATATAAATGCTAGTAACCAAATATTCATCGATAAAATCCATAAAATCAAGGAGCCTTCATGCGCTCCCCAGGTGGCTGCAAATTTATAATAGATTGGTAAATTTATATTTGAATTCTGGGCAACGTAAGCAACTGAAAAGTCATCAACTACAAAAGAGTAAATTAATGTAATAAAAGAACCAAATACCAATAAAAACATCAATAAAGCGATCTTCCGTATAGGTAGTTCTTTTTTAAAAATAAAAGAGCCAAGACCACTTACAAGACTTAAAACCAATGACGATATTAAGAATATATGCCCTATTTCAGGAATCATTCTGCCTGCTCCATTAACTTCGCAACCTCGGGCGGCATGTAATTTTCATCGTGTTTAGCTAAAACTTCTATAGCCCTAAAAGTACCTTCCTTTTCAAGATACCCTTGAACTACGACCCCAGCTTCTTCAGAAAACAAATCGGGTAAGATTCCAGAATACTTTATTTTTAAATCGTTCTTAAAATCAGTCACCACAAATTCAATACTTAAAGAAGTTTCGCTTCTCTTTATTGACCCCTCCCTAACCATGCCGCCTGCTCTAATTAATGTATCTGGAGAAAGATCGTTATTTAACAGGTCAGTAGGAGAGTAAAATAAATTTAAATTCTTAGATAAGGCAGAGACAACAAGATAAACAGCTAAAATAGATCCTACTATAATAGCTATAAGAGCATATATTCGTTGCTTCCTTATAGGGTTCATTGACCTTTAGCTTTATTTTCTTTGTATATCTTTTTTAGCTTTCTGTTAGGTAAATAGAAATTTATACCTATTATAAAAAATAATATAAATAGGCATGACCATACATATAAACCATTTCCATCCATGTTAATAATTGCAGATATCTGTTCTATCATCTTTCTAAATTAAGAAACTGCTTAGAAACCCAAGATCTATTTTTTTCTCTAACAACCACTTCAGCCCTTAGGTTCATCGTCAACAATAAAGCAAAAATTAAATAAAAGCCTAAAACACAAAGTAAAAGAGGTTGGTACATGTCCGGAGTCATACTTGGTGCTGAAGTTAAAGAAAAAGTAGAAGGCTGATGCAAAGTTTGCCACCAATCAACAGATTTTTTAATTATTGGGATGATAGCTATACCTACTAAAGAAACTATTGAAATAGCACGATCAGCTTTTGTCTTATCATCTATTGAAGAATGTAGTCCTATGATGGCTGCGTAGATAAAAAATAAAATGAGAGTTGAAGTTAATCTTGCATCCCAAACCCACCAAGTTCCCCAAGTAGGCTTTCCCCAAATAGAACCTGTTAATAAAGCAATTAAAGTGAAACTAGCTCCTATAGGTGCAGCTGATTTTAATAACATACCCGAAATCTTGACTCTCCAGACCATGGTTATAAAACCGCAAATCGCCATGAACATGAAAATAGATTGGCCTAATATTGCTGAAGGAACATGAATATAAATAATACGATAAACATCTCCTTGCTTATAGTCCGTAGGTGAGAAAAAAAGTCCCCATAAAAGCCCTACAACAAAAACAGTGATCGATATAAATAAAAGCCAAGGTAGTATTTTTGATGACCATTTAAAAAATAAAGGGGGCGAGCCCATTTCTATAAACCAGTTTTTAATGTAATTCCAAATCTTATTCATAGTTTAAAAGTATTGCCTCAACTGTTAATAAGCACAACCCAGGTACGCCGATTGCCAACATCGCTCCCATGATCAATAAGAAACCTGAATAATCTTGATAATCGATTGCAGAAGAAACTGCAGCCGTTCCCATTAACAAAGTAGGAATAGAGAAAGGTAAAACAATAATCGCACTCAATATTGCCGATTTACCCAAAGAAAGAGCTGCTCCAATGGCACCTAATAGGCTCATAAAGAAAGTTCCTAGAATCAAACTACAGATCATTGGCAAAAGACTACTTATGGGCAAGTACAATATTAAAGAACTTATTATTGATGCTAGTAAGATAGGGAATCCAGTAACCAACCAATGACAAAGCACTTTCGCAAAAACCAAAACGAAAGATGGGTCATTCGAAATGAAAAACTCATCTAAAGTTCCATCTCTAAAATCTTCGCTAAATATAGTTTCTATAGCCAATAAAGAAGAAAGTAAGGCTGCTATCCAGATTACTCCTGGGGCCAAAGATCTCAGAAAGTCCTGATCAGGGCTTAAAGCTATAGGGAAAAAGCTAATTACTATTAAAAAGAAGATCAGCGGAGTTATGTAAGTTGCAGACCTCCTAGAGGCCATAAGTAAATCTCTTCTTAAAATTAAAAAGAACCAATTATAAATATTAGACTTCATGATCTAAAGTAATTTGATTGGATGTAATTTCGGAAGGTCTATGTCCAGTTATAACAAAAGAAGCTCCTTTAGCATTTAATTCTTCAATGATTTCAACAATTAAATCAGAAGCCTGGTCATCAAGTGCAGAAAACGGTTCATCAACAAAATAAATTCCGAAATCCTTTAGTAGCCATCTAGCTATTGAAATTCTTTTCTTTTGACCAACTGACATTTCAGAAGCAAACGAAGAATGACTTTTAATTCCAACTCTATTCAGTGAAGAAAGAATCTTTTCTTCAGAAACCCCAAAAGAATAACTTGATAATCTTAGATTCTCTTGAGCACTTAATAAATTTTTAATCCCCAGGGAATGTCCTTGATAAAAACAATCTACGGACCTGAAATTATTATAATTATTTTCATTGTCTAGCCACTCCATCTCGCCATCACCTATATCAATTAAGCCAAGCAGAATCCTTAATAAAGTGGTCTTTCCAGAGCCATTTGACCCAATAATTTCTATATTTTGACCAGGATGTACTTCAAAATTTAAATTATTAAATAGTTGATTGTCTGCACGACTACAAGACAGGTTTGAAACTTTTAATTTAGGAAGCATTTGAGAGAGCTATTTTATCAAATATTTGAATCGAACTGAATGTTAGTAATTAGTGTTTAGTAAGAATGTACTTCTGATAAAATGCCCTTCTTAAATTTTAAGGAAACTGTGAATAAAGTAATTTTTGCTAAAAGGGAAAGCGTAGAGCAGGTTGAAGAAGGGAAAATCCTTGCTCCTAAATTTGATTCTGATGGAATCATACCGGCAGTTGTCACTGAAACTTCATCTGGAGAAGTATTAATGCTGGGCTATATGAATGAAGAATCTTTAACAAAGACTATAGAAACTAAAGAAGCCCATTATTGGAGCCGAAGCAGAGAGGTCTTGTGGAAAAAAGGTGATTCAAGCGGAATGATTCATGAAGTAGACGAAATTTTAATAGATGACGATCAAGACTCTTTGTTACTAAAAGTCTCCATAAAAGGATTAGGAGCAAGTTGCCATGTGGGATACAAATCATGTTTTTATAGATCTCTTCAAAACGTAACAAAAGATGGGGTTAAGTTAGAGTTTACTGAAGACGAAAAGGTTTTTGATCCTGAAGTTGTTTATCCAGGAGCAGAAAACCCTACGAAACTGTAATTTACTCTCTGCCAATAGAACCTACTTAATATCCTAAATATTATCTTCTATATTCTCTCTTCCTATTGTTAGAATAGTTTTGAAGGCCCCGTTAGCTCAGTCGGATAGAGCGCTGGATTCCTAATCCAGAGGCCATAGGTTCAAATCCTG
>Ga0208410_1000802_pt1 | contig 17513 bp, 18 predicted proteins | sample ETN02SmetaG_3_FD_185787 | JGI IMG/M metagenome (GOLD analysis project Ga0208410, IMG submission 185787) | Marine microbial and viral communities from oxygen minimum zone, Eastern Pacific Ocean - ETNP2014F10-02SV257 (SPAdes) (version 2) | ecosystem: Environmental > Aquatic > Marine > Oceanic ... | reverse complement strand
AATTATTTCTATTTTTTTTATTCCAAAAAAATTCAACATGTGTATCAGCCATGGAGTTAGATAATCATCATCTCCTTGTATTTTTGTCCCTCCAGATGTTATTACTAAATATACTTGCTTATCTTCTAATAGACCTATTCTTTTGCCTGCTTCATTATATTTAAAAGTCATTTTAACTCTTGCCGCTAAATCAGCCCATGCTTTTAATGTTGCAGGTGGTCCAAAGTTATAAATTGGAACAGATATAATTATGACATCGCTTTCTTTTAATTCCATCACCAGTCTATCTGACAACTCAAACATTTTTTTGTGTTGATCAGTTTGGTTTTCTTCTGGAATTTTCATTCCTGACTCTGTTAAACCTGATATAAACAGCATTTCATTATCCAAATCTCTATAAATAAATTCATCTTCAGGTTTTTTAATTTTATTTAATAATTTTTTTGCTAATGATCTTGAAGTTGAGCCTTCTTTTCTAGCGCTACAGTCAATTTGATAAATTTTCATGAGTTATCCTATGTTTTGTAATACAGGGATGTATTTTAATAAATAAAATCCTAAAGTTTGAAGTTGATTGGTAGTTATGAGTATACCGGTCAGTAACAATAGAGCGCCACCTGATTTTAAAATAATATTCATTTTTGATTTTAAATTCTTTGAAAAAACTAAAAATTTTTGAATTAAATACCCAGATAAAATAAAAGGTATTGCCAAACCTAAGGAGTAAAAAACTAATAAAAGAATTCCTCTATTTAAACTTTGTTCAGTTGAAGCTAAAGCTAAAATAGAACCTAGTATAGGTCCTATGCACGGTGTCCAACCAAAACCAAATGCCATTCCAACCAATATTGAACTAAAAATTCCAGATTTTTTTTCTGTATAAATTCTTTTTTCATAATTTAAAAAATTTAAATTAATGATTCCAAGAATGTGTAATGAAAAAATAATTATGATAATTCCTGAAGCTATTCTTAGTTCATAAGAATTATTTAGAATAACAGATCCTAAAAATGATGCTGTTGCTCCAAAAGATATGAAAACAAGCGAGAAGCCAAATGTAAATAATATTATAGGAAAAATATTAACACTTTTTTTTTCAATAAGTTCATTTAATGAGCTACCCGATATATAAGAAATATATCCAGGAATAAGAGGCAATACACAGGGAGATAAAAAACTTATTAATCCAGCTCCAAAAGCTATGAATAATTCTATCATTTATCCTGTATTTTTCATTGCGGCCGAAATTCCTGCAATTGAAGTCATTAACGCATCTTCAAGATATTTTTTTTCTTCTGAAATATATTTTTTTCGAGAAAGTTTGCTCATTGTTGCCGCTTGTATAATATTTAATACTTCAGAATAAATATTTCTTACAATAACCGATGTTCTAAATTCTTTTCTGGCTTTAATAATTTCTTTTGGAGTTATTCGTTTATTTAGTTTTTTTATTTCATCGAATTGAAACCTTAGTTTGTTTCCAACTTTCTTTAATTTATAATCTGCTAAATTATCTTCGTAAATTTTAGAAATCTCAGGATCTGCTTTTGATATAACCATATCTAATATATCCATTGTAGAGTTAAAGAATGGCCAATCTTTTTCCATTTTAATCAAAGTTTTTTTAAATTTTTTCGTGGAAGAATACCTTAACGCTTTTGCGCTTCCAAGCCATGACGGCAACATCAATCTAATTTGTGTCCAAGCAAATACCCAGGGTATTGCTCTTAAGCTTTGAATATTATCTACATTTTTTCTTTTTGATGGTCTTGAACCTATAGATAATTTTCCTAAAGAAACATGAGGGGTTACAGTTTTAAAATATCTAATAAAATCAGAATTATCATTTATATTTTTTCTGTATGAATTTGTTGAAATTTCTGACATTTTTTCAATCAAGTTTCTCCATTCTTTTTTTGGATAAGGCGGTGGAGAAAGAGTGGCTTGCATAACTGCTCCGATATAACTGCAAAGATTATATTTGGCCATTGGTTCATATCCATATTTTTGTTGTATTACTTCACCTTGGTCTGTGATTCTAATTTTTCCATTTACTGAATTTGGTGGCTGAGATCTTAAAGTTGCTTGGATAGGACCTCCTCCACGACCAGCAGAACCTCCACGACCATGAAAAAATGTAACTTCAATTTTGTATTTTTTTGCTAATTTTATAATTTCTTCTTGGGCTTTATATTGATGCCAGCTTGCAGATAATTTTCCTGCATCTTTACTTGAATCTGAATAACCAATCATTACTTCTTGTTTGTAATTAATTAATTTTCTGTACCAATTTAATGAAAATAATTTTTTCATTATGGATTTCGCATTTATTAAATCATCTAAAGTTTCAAAAAGTGGAACAACTCTAAGAGTATCTTTAATTTTAGCTTCCTTTTGAAGAAATGCTACAGACAAGATATCTGATGCCGATGACGTCATAGAAATTACATATGCACCTAAACATTCTTTTGGTTCTTCTGATAAGATGTTAAAAGTTGACCACACTTCTTTGTTTTCTTTATTTTTAAATGAAAATTTATTTATAACATTTATTTTTGATTTAATTTTTGAAGATAAAAATTTTATTTTTTTTTCTTCGTCCCATTTATCATAATTAATTTTATATTTTCTTTTTAAAAATTCAGAAATTAATTGTGAATGTCTTGATGACTCTTGCCTAATGTCTAATCTAGCCAAATTAATTCCAAAGCATTTAGTTCTTCTCATTAAATCTAATAAATCTCCACTAGCAATATTTTCGTTTTGATTTTCCTCCAAAGATTCTCTAACTACTCTTAACGGTTTTAAAATCTCTTCTCTGTTTGATAGTAGTTTTTTTTGGTCTAATGGTTTTCTTTCAATTAAATGTTGTTCTATTAATTTATAGGTTTGACGAATTTTATTTCTTAGTGGTCTTAAATAAACTCTGTAGGGCTCAAAAGTTTTTCCAGTTTTTTTTATTATTTTTTTTGAACATTTGTCTATAGATAAAGATCTAATTAATTTTGTTAATTCTTTTTCATATAATTTTGCAGCTTCCCATCTTGACAGTAAAATTACTTCTTTTGTAACTTTGGCGGTAACATTTGGATTTCCGTCTCTGTCTCCTCCCATCCAAGAACCAAATTCAATTGGGTTAAAATTTTTTGGTAATCCTTTTCCAATGTTTTTTACAAAAATGTCATTTAATCTCCTATAAACTTTTGGAATAGTTTCCCACAAACTATCTTCGATGATTGCAAGTCCCCATCTCGCTTCATCTGATGGTGAGGGTCTAGTTCTTTTCAATTCATCGGTATTCCATATTATTGTAAATTCATCGTATAATTTTTTATCCAAAATTTTTATTTTTGAAGGAAATTTTTTTAATAAATCTCTTTGTTCCAATATTTCAGTAATCTTGTGATATTTAAGTATTAAAGTTCTTCTTTTTACTTCTGTTGGATGTGCAGTTAAAACAATTCCTATATTTAAATTTTTTGCAATGTCATAGATTTTATTAGTTGGAATTTTCCTGTTCTTAAAAAAACCTTCAAATATTTCTTCAATAAAAATATTTTTATTACTACCAATTTGATTTTTGTTTTCATATTCATCAAGTTTTCGAGATCCATCAATAGATTCGGCTATATTAATAAAATTCATAAAATGCGTAAAAGCTCTTGTTAATTTAAACAAATTGATTGGGCTTAAATTTTTAATTTTATTTGAAAGATTTTGAAATGATTTTCTTTTATCGGTATTTGCTGTATTAGTTTTTGATAAACGTCGAACATCTTCAACTAATTTATAAAATTTTTTTCCTTCTTGTTTGTTTATTACTCTTCCTAAAATATTTCCTAAATATCTAACATCATCCCTTAGAGATTTAGTTGGAATTCTTTCATAATAAAGATCTCTCTTGATCATTAATTATATTGCTACTATTTTAGAGTTTTGTTCCCCCAAATTATCAATTGCTAATTTTAATTCATCTCCCTCTTTTAAAAATTGTTGAGGTTTCATTCCCATTCCTACACCGGGAGGTGTGCCTGTTGTGATTATATCTCCAGCCTGCAAAGACATAAATTGACTTACATAAGAAACTATTACATCTACATTAAAAATCATTGTATTTGTGTTTCCTGTTTGCATTCTTTTACCATTTAAATCCAAAGACATATTTAGATTATTTATATCTTTAATTTCATCTTTGGTTACTAAGTATGGTCCTATTGGCCCAAATGTATCATGTGATTTACCTTTTACCCACTGACCCATTTTTTCTATTTGCCATTCTCTTTCGCTTACATCATTTACTAAACAATATCCTAAAATATGATTTTGAGATTCGCTTTCAGAAATATGTTTAGCGTCTTTTCCAATAACTACCCCAAGTTCAACTTCCCAATCTAATTTTTTTGATCCTGAAACTATTTCTATATTATCATTGGGTCCACAAATTGAACTTGTTGCTTTCATAAACATGATTGGTTCTGTTGGTGGTTTTGCGCCAGTTTCGGCCGCATGATCTGAAAAATTTAAACCTATAGCTATAAATTTTCCTGGTCTAGATATACAAGAACCTATTCTTTCACTCTTAGGTATTTCCGGTAAAGATGATAAATCCAAACCTCGAATTTTAGAAAAAGTTTCAAAATTCAAACTATTTGGATTTAAATCTTCTATATGAGAAGTTAAATCTCTATATTTTCCATCTTTATCTAAAACAGCTGGTTTTTCATTTCCTAAATTTCCAATTCTTAATAATTTCATATTTTAATTATATCATTAATAATTTATTTTTCTTCCTAATCTTGCGCTCACTCTATACCGTTACCTTCTCCATACGTTTAAAATAAACGTAGTATTAATATGTAGCTCTGCCACCACTTAGATCAAAAACAGCGGCTGTAGAAAATGAATTTTCTTCACTTGATAACCAGGCAACTAATGATGCTAGTTCTTCTACTTTTGCAAACTTATTTCTAGGTATTTTAGATAGCATATAATTTATATGTTCTTCGGTCATTTGATCAAATATTCTTGTTTTTGCCGCAGCTGGAGTTACACAATTTACTGCGATATTATTTTGAGCTAATTCTTTTCCTAAAGATTTAGTTAAACCTATTACACCTGCTTTTGAGCTGCTATAAGCTCCTGCGTTTGGATTTCCTTCTTTTCCAGCAATTGAAGAAATATTAACTATTCTACCATAATTATTTTTTATCATATATGGAACTACCGACTTACAACAATAAAAAACTGAATTTAAATTTAAATCTATAACTTTTTTCCACTCCTCAACTGGATATTCTGCAATAGTTGCATTACTTCCTGTAATGCCAGCATTATTTATAAAAATATCTATTTTCTTAAATTTTTTTTCTACTTCAATTATATTTTTGTTTATTTGATCAAAATTTTTTACATCTACAATTTGGTATATGCAATTTTCAGAATTAATTTTATTAATTGCCTCTTCTGCAATTTTTTTATCTATATCCCATATAATTACTTTTGCACCAGATTTCACAAACCTTTCAGTGATAGCAAAACCAAAACCTTGGGCCCCTCCTGTTACAATTGCCACTCTATTTGATAAATCAAAGTTAATCATTTTTATTTTTTATTTCTTTTTAATAAAGGAAAAGATAAAGCAATTAAAGATAAAATAAAGAATGTTAAAGCAATAGGTCTGGTTAAAAACATTAGCCAATTTCCATCAAAAATAACTAATGATTGTCTTAATGTTCCTTCAACTAATTCTCCTAAAATCAGTCCAATTATAACGGGAACTACTGAAAAACCATATCTTCTCATAAAAAATCCTATAACTCCAAATACAAGCATTATCCAAACATCAATTATTGATTGACTAAGTGAATATGTTCCGCATACAGAAACAGTAAATATCATTGGCCATAAAATTTTATTAGGAACTAAAGTAATTCTTGCAAAAATTTTAGCACCAAAAAATCCAAATATAAAAAAAAGTATGTTTGCAATTAACATTGCACCAAAAATTCCATATAAAAAATCTGGCTGCTCTCTAAATAGATCGGGACCAGGTCTAACACCATGAATAATTAGACCGGTTAAAATTACAGCAGTCGTAGCGCTTCCCGGAATTCCTAGAGCCAATGTTGGAACCATTGCACCACCTGTTGCTGCATTATTTGCAGCCTCAGCACCAGCTATTCCTTCTATAGATCCTTTGCCAAATTTTTCTGGGTTTTTTGACCATCTTTTTGCTTCAGAATAACCAATTAAAGATGCTACTGTTCCACCTTCAGCTGGAAGAACTCCAATGAAAGATCCAATACCTGAAGATCTTAGTATAGTTTTCCAAGTTAATTTGTAATCCGAAATTGTAGGCAATTTAACTGCTTTTAAAGCAACCCTTTTAAATACTTGATGAAGTAAAGTTGACTGAGTTAACATTTCACTTATTGCAAATAAACCTACGACAACTGGTATAAATCCAATACCTACAGAAAGCTCGTTAATACCATAAGTAAACCTATCTATAGAAGTCATAAAATCTTTTCCTACTGTTGAAATTAAAATTCCAAATGCTCCTGCGATTAAATTTTTTATAGGACTGCCTTCTCCTATAGATGCAAGCATAGTTAATCCAAATATCGCTAATGCAAAATATTCTGGTTGGCCAAATTCATAAGCAAGTTTCGCTAAAAAAGGTGCAAAAAATACTAATATTACAACGCTAAAAATTCCACCTACTGTACTTGAAACAGTTGCCATACCTAAGGCTCTTCCTGCTTCACCTTTTTGAGCTAAAGGATATCCATCTAAACATGTTGCAGCTGCAGCAGGAGTTCCTGGTGTATTTATTAAAACAGCTGTAATTGCTCCTCCATAAGTTCCAGCACAATAAATTGATGTTAATAAAACAATGGCAGAAAGTGGGTCCAATGTCATGGTAAAAGGTAAAATTAATGCACCTCCAGTTGTGGGTCCTAATCCAGGAAGTACGCCTAAAACCAAACCAAACAAAGTTCCAAAAAGCAAAACTAACAATAGCTTAGAACTAAATAAAGGAGCCATCATTAATAATAAATTATCCATTTTAATAATAATAAAGATTTGTGATTATTCCTGGTGGGAATCTTAAACCTAAAACCATCTCAAAAAAAATAAATACAATTAAAGGAAAAATAATCCCCACCAATAATAAATAAAAAATTCTTTTTTCTCCCCAATTATATGAAACAAATATTGATAATACTGAAATTGCTAAAAAAAAATCTAAAGTTTTTGAAATTAATATGAATAAAACAAAACTTAAAATTGTTAAAAAAAAATTTTTTGGTAATTTTTTTTCATTTCTCCAAGGATTCTTAAATGACAAATAATAAATAACCGAAGTTAAAACTATTATTAAAACTAGCAAACCTTTAGGAAATGTGGCTGGCTGGATACCTCTATTTAAAATTGGAGGCACTGTATCAAATGTAAATGTTGAAATTAATAAAACTGTTGAAGCTAAAATTATTACAAAAAATACTTTAAATTCATCTTTAAAAAAAAAGGGCAAACTTTTGTTTGCCCTTTTTTTATTTCGTACATTATTCATACAAAAAATGTACTTTCTTAAAATTAATTAATGTAACCTAAAGCTTTAAGTTGAGCAGTCATTTCTGCAAGCATAACTTCCATTTGCTTACCCCACTCATCGGCTCCAACTACACTAGTTGAATCAAGTCCAATGTCAGTTAAAAAACTTTGGAAATACTTATGTTCCATAGCTTTTATCATTGCATCTTCTAATTGTTTTTTTCTATCTGCAGAAACACCTTTTCTTGTAACAAAGCCTCTAACAGTCGATAAAACAACAGGTATTCCTAATTCAGTTGCAGTAGGAACATTACTTAGTTTTTCCATTCTATTACTTGCTAGTACAACTGATACACATAGTGTACCATCTTCTATTTCAGTTACAGCTTCACCTAAGTTTAAAACACCTACGTCTATATCACCTTTAATAAGATTTGTTTTAATAGGACCAACACCTTTATAAGGTACGATCGTTGGGTCTGTTAATTTTCCTTTTTTAGTAAAAGCAATTGCACTTACATCATCAATACCACCAACATGGGTTGTTCCATATTTTAATGATTTTGATTTTTGAGCACTAACAAATTTCTTAGCGTCTTTGATGTCATTTTTGCAATTTACTACAAACAACTGAGGATCATCTGTTCCTCTTGCAAGTGGCTGCATATCACTTAATTTAACTTTAGTTTTGCCTAACGCCATAGATACAGCGTGACCAGTAGTCCAGGTTAAAGTATGTTGGCCATCTGCTGGTAAAGTCATCATATAATCCATAGATGCTGCTCCACCACCGCCTTTTTTATTTACTAGTTGCATGTCTTGCTTAAGATATCTTCTAGTTCTTAAAAGCATCATTCTAGTAGTAACATCAGTACCACCACCAAAACCAGCATGAGTGATTGCTTGTATAGCTCCATCTGCTTTTGCAGATGTAGTTAATACTGGTAATGCTATAGCGAAAACTTCAGTTATAAGAACTGCTGCTGCTAAAAAAAGTTTAAAACTTCTTTTCATTATTTCCCTCTTTAGTTAATTTATAATTAATTATATAAACATAATCTGATACAAACCGTAAAGTAAAAAATGTCACAAGATAAAATGAATATAGCTATACTCCTAGGAGATCCTTCTGGCATAGGTCCTGAATTAATATCTAAATTATTAGTTGAGGAGATAACAAATACAGCAAATATCATCGTAATCGGTGAAAAAAGTATATTGGAAAGTGGAAGCAAAATTTCTGGTAATTCACATAATTTAAAATTTGTTGATAACTTTGATAAAATTAATTTTGAAGATGGAAATAAATTTTTTCTAGATATTTCAAAAGGTAAAAATCATAATTACAAATTATCTGAATGCTCAAAGGAGTCTGGAGAAAGTGTCTTGTCAGCTTTAAATTTGGCATTAGATTTGGCTAAGGAAAATAAAATTCATGCAATTAATTTTGGTCCATTTAATAAAACAAGTTTAAAGCTTGGAGGCAACATACATTCAGATGAATTGCATTTTATGGCTGAAAAATTAGATGTTAAAGATTATTTTTGTGAATTTAATGTTATAGATAATTTTTGGACTGCTAGAGTAACTTCTCATATTCCAATTAAAGAAGTTCCAAATCAAATAAAAAAAGAAAAAATTATTCAGCCTATTAAACTTATCAATGAAGCTATGAGATTGAATGGAATAAAAAATCCTAGAGTAGCCGTTCAAGCTCTTAACCCGCACGCTGAATTTGGAACTGAAGAAAAAGAAGAAATTATACCAGCTATAGAAGAGGCTAAAAAACTTGGTATTAATGCGGATGGACCGTTACCTTGTGACACTTCTTTTATTACAGCCTATAAGAATAAAAATCATGATTGTATTGTTGGCATGTACCATGATGCATTGCAGTCAGGTCTTAAGGCTTTTGGTTTTGACAGAGGTGTAACTGTTCAAGGTGGCTTACCATTACCAATTACTACTCCGGCACATGGAACAGCATTTGATATTGCTGGAAAAAATAAAGCAAATTTAGAGCCTACCTTACAATCATTTAAGATTGCATTAACAATGGCGGAAAATAAATCTCAACATGACAAAAATTAAAGATATCAAAACTTCCATTTATAAATGGACAGGTGAAATAGTACCACCAGCTCAAAATTTTTGCACAAATCCCACTGATGCTCTTAGAGAGTCGGGTGATAAAATGAAATCATTTAGATTTCATCAATGGATGGTTTGTGAAGTTATAGCAGATGATGGAACCATAGGTTTAGGTAATGCTGCTCTTGCACCTGAGGTAACTAAAAAAGCAATAGATTGTTATTTAAAAGATTTGGTAATTGGCGAAGACCCTTTTGATTACGATTATTTATGGGATAAAATGTATAGAAGTACCATGGCATGGGGAAGAAAAGGTATTGGAATGATTGGTATTTCGGCAATCGATCTTGGAATTTGGGACTTAATGGGTAAATTACAAAAGAAACCAGTGTTTGAATTACTTGGAGGAAGAACAAAAGAAAAAATTCCGGTATACGCCTCAAAATTATATAGCCAACCAATTAAAGATCTACAAATAGAAGCTGAAAAATATTTAAATGAAGGTTTTAAGATGTTTAAAATGCGATTTGGTTGGGGACCAAAAGATGGCTCTGATGGAATAAAAAAAAACATTGATTTAGTTAATGCTGTTAGAGAAGTTGTTGGATTTGATACTGATCTAATGCTTGAAGCTTATATGGGTTGGGATTTAGAATATTCAAAAAAAATAATACCTGAATTAATAAAATTTAAACCTAAATGGCTTGAAGAACCAGTAATCCCTGATGATATATCTGGATATGCAGAATTAAATGCATTGGGAGATATTCCAATCGCAGGTGGAGAGCATGAGTTTAGTTTTTTAGGATTTAAACATTTGTTAGAGCAAAAAGCTGTTAGTTTTATTCAATATGACGCAAATCGTGTTGGAGGGATAACTCCCAGTCACAAAATAAATTCTTTAGCAGAAAAATATGGTGTTCCAGTAATTCCTCACGCAGGTCAAATGCATAATTATCATTTAACAATGGCACACAACAACTGTCCTTTTTCAGAATTTTTTCCAGTTCACCAAGTTGAGATAGGAAATGAATTATTTTATTATTTATTTAAAGGAGAACCCGAACCTAAAAATGGCTTTATTAATTTAGATGATAATACTCCTGGACTAGGAATTTCTATTAATGAAAAATATAAATCTGACTTTAAAATTTTAGAATAATTTACTAACCTTTAATACCCATGTGGGTATATTTCACATTCAGATAATCTTTTATTGCATTTGAACCACCTTCTCTGCCATATCCGCTTTGTTTAATTCCTCCAAAAGGTGCTTCAGCAATAGCAATAAAACCTGTGTTTACCCCTACAGTTCCAGTTTCTAATTGTTCTGAGGCTAAATGGGCTCTTTCCATAGAATTAGTGCAAACATAGCTACTTAATCCAAGTTCATGATTGTTAGCTCTTTCTATTACCTCGTCAAAAGACTTAAATGAAAGCATAGGTACTAATGGTCCAAAAGGTTCTTCTTTCATTATTGTAAAATCATCTTTAACATCATCAAATACAGTTGGCTCGTAGAAAAATCCTTTATTAAAACCTGCGGGTCTTTTTCCACCCAGTAAAACCTTAGCTCCTTCTTTTTTTGTTTTTTCAACTAAAGCTTCAACCTCATCCAATCTCTTTTGAGTTGTTAACGGCCCTAATTGTGTATCTGGATCCATGCCATTGCCAATTTTTAATTTTTTTGTTTTTTCTACAAATAAATTTACAAATTCATCTTTTTTACTTTCTTGAATATAAAATCTGTTAGGAGATATACATACCTGTCCATTGTTTCTAAATTTTGCTGCAATAGCCATTTCAGTAGCCTTCTTTATATCTGCATCTTCGAAAACAATAAAAGGTGAATGGCCACTTAATTCCATTGTCACTCTCTGAACTTTGTCTGCTGCTTGTTTTAAAATTAATTTTCCAACCCTTGATGACCCTGTAACAGATATTTTTTTAACTATATCTGAGGCAATTAATTGTTGAGCAATACTAGGTGGATCGCCAGATAAAAGGTTGACTACACCTGGTGGCACTCCACACTCTTTACAGATATCTACCATTTCCATAACAACACCAGGTGTAATAACATCTGGTTTGATAATTACAGAACAACCTGCGGCTAAAGCAGTAGAAATTTTTCTTGCAGATAAAACTGCTGGAAAATTCCATGGTGACAAAGCGGCAACGACACCTACTGGTTGGTAATAAACGTGAACCCTAGTATCCTCAAATCTGCTTTCAACAGTTTGGCCATAAATTCTCTTTGTTTCTTCTGCATTCCATTCAAAAATATCAGCTGCCCCATTTATTTCACCTTTGGCTTCTGCTAATGGTTTACCAACTTCTAAGGTCATCCATTTTGAAAGAATATCTTGCTTCTCTCTCATTTTGTCTGCAATACGTCTAATTATGTAAGATCTTTGCCATGGTGGAGTTTTTTTCCATACCTCCAAACCTTTTTGAGCAGACTTTAGCGCTCTATCAACATCTTGAGAAGTTGCTTTAGATGCGTGTCCAATAATTTCCTCATTGGCTGGATTAATTACTTCATATGTTGAATTGTCAGAAGATTTACACCATTTCCCATCAATAAATTGACCAAATTTTTCGTACATATTATTCAATTTAGCACTACTGAAAACAGTGTCTACTATGTAATTTGTTCAATATTTAATTATTTTCGAACAAAGTTGGAAACATATCGCCACCTAAATGATCGCCATCTTTATAACCAGCATCCTTCATGGCTTTCCTGTAATTATAACTAGTCCAATCTCCTATGTAACTAATTTTTGCATCTTCTTTAGCAACTCTCAAAGTATATCTGCTTAATGTTTTTTTAGGTATTGAAGGACTAAGGACTCCGTGAAGAGTTCTCATATCAAAAACAACACAATCTCCAGGTTCACAATCCCATTTCAAAAATTCATATTTTTCTTTATTACCCAGAATATCAGGGGGTAATTCATATTTTTTTCCATTTATAATGCATTCATTTCCTTCAATCTTATGCCCATCTTTAAAGAGAACTCTTAAAAAAAGTTTATTCCATAAATGGGAACCTTTAACCCAAGCTACACCTTCATCTTTACCAGTAGCTTGTAATGGTAACCAAAGTACACACATGGTTCCTTCCATATCAAAATAACTTATATCATGATGAAAAGGTGTTGATGATTTAGAGCCACTTTCTCTTAAAAACCAATTATCCATAACAAGATTTATTTTTCTTGCAGACATTAATTCAGATGCAATCTCGGCATATGGTGAGTTAAAAACAAAATCTTTAAACTCTGGAACCAAATCCCAAGTCCAATAATCTTCTAAATAAGCTGGAACATTTGGCTTTATGGTATGAGATTTAAATCTTGGACTAGGATTTTTAATATCGTATTCAATTCCTTTTTTTAATTTTTCTATCCATTTAATATTAAATTTATTTTTTAAAAAAACAGCTCCATCCTTATTGAATTTCTCTATTTCATCTTTTGAGACAAATTTGGTCATAATAAAACCTATTCTGAAACAATATTATTTTTGTTTGATTTTTTTACTAAATAAATTCCAATTATAACGGCAACAAGTGCTACTAAAACTTTTGAGGTAATTAATTCTTTTAAAAATATATAACCTAAAATTACACCAAATATTGGAATTAAATAAGCTACTTGAGCTTGAAAAACCAATCCATTATTTTTTAAAATTCTAAATCTAAGTAGCCAAGCAAGACCTGTTGCAAACACTCCAAGATAAATCACAGATATTGTTGATTCCATACTTGGATTTAGATTCCAAGGTTGTTCAACATACGCTGTAATAGGAAATAAAAAAATAGTAGCCCATATTAATATCGAAGCTGTTACGTTTTCATTTTTTTTATTACTTATTTTTATAGTTAACAATCCACCAATAACATAAAAAGTTGATCCAATTAATATTAATAGTGCTGAAAGAAAATTTTCCTCATTTATTAAAATATTATCAGAAAATAAAAAAACGATTCCTGAAAAACCAACCAGGACACCTATTACTTTAGTAAAATTAATTTTTTCGTTATCTGTGAAAAGATGGGCTAATAATGTTGCGCTCAATGGTGTGCTTGCCATTAAAATGGCTGCTAGATTGCTTTGAACTTTTTGAACTCCGTAGGCTATTAAAAAAAATGGTATAACTAAATTTATTATTCCTATAGAAGCAAACCAATACCAATCCTTTGAAAATGCTTCAATTTTTATTTTTTTAAAAAAACATAGAGCAACCACAGGTATAGTTCCAAAAAATATTCTTAAAAAAGCAATTGTCACAGGACCATATGAATAGGTTGCGATTTTAATATTAAAAAATGCTGATGCCCATATCAAAGCTAAAATTGTTAAAAGAAAATAATCTAATAATTTTGGCTCTCTCATTTAAACTATATCCTCTTCTTTACCGTTAGTAAGCTTAACTAATTGTTTATAAGTAATTTTAAAAATAGAATGTGGATGACCCGCTGCAGCATAAACATACTCAAACCTTGATAAAGATAAATCTACTAATATTTTAATTTTTTTTAAATGAGCAACAGGCGAGACACCTCCTATTGAAAAACCAGTTACACTCTTAACTTGATCAGCATCTGCCATGGAAACATCTTTTAAATTAATAATTTTTTTAACCTTATTTAAAGAGCAACGATTATCACCTGACACTAAACATAAAATAAAATCATTATCAGTTCTTAATAATAAACTTTTTACTATTGCCCCAACCTCACAATTTAAAGATGAGGCCGCATCTTCAGCTGTTCTGGCTGAGCTATTTAAAATTTCTACCTTTAAACTTGGGTCAAATTCATCTAAAATTTTAATAACCCTTCTAACCGATTCCTTGTCTAATATATTTTCCATTCAACTAATAATTGTAACAAATTGTGAATTGATAATTTCTCATTAATTCCCATTTATATATGTAAGAAATGCATAGGTGATATATCAATAATAAACAATATTAATCTATAATTTTTTGATATTAAAAACTAACAATATTTAATAGGAAAAAAAATGAGCTCAGGAAAAGTATTAAAATTAATGAAGGACAAAGAAATCGAATTTGTAGATTTAAGATTTACTGACCCAAAAGGAAAATTGCAACATCTTACAATGGATGCAACTGCTGTAGATGATGGCATGCTAAATGATGGCGTATTTTTTGATGGTTCTTCTATTGCTGGTTGGAAAGCTATCAACGAGTCAGACATGATATTAAAACCTGATCTTAATAGAAAAGTTATTGACCCTTTTACTTCTCATAATACCTTAGTTCTATTTTGCGATATCTTAGACGCTGTAAAAAAAGATCCTTATGAAAGAGATCCAAGAGGAATAGCAAAAAAAGCGGAGGCTTATTTAAAGAAAACTGGTATAGGCGACAAAGCTTATTTTGGACCCGAACCTGAATTTTTTGTTTTTGATGATGTGAGAATTAAAAACGATATGAATGAAACTGGATTTGTAATTGATAGTTCAGAAGGTCCTTATAACTCTGGAAAAAAATATGAAAATGGAAACATGGGTCATAGACCTGGGGTTAAAGGTGGTTATTTTCCCGTACCTCCAGTTGATAGTGCTCAAGATATGAGGGGAGAATATTTAAAAGGATTAAGAGATGTAGGAATTACTGTAGAAAAACACCATCACGAAGTTGCGCCAAGCCAACATGAATTAGGAATGTTATTTGGCACGCTAGTAGATCAAGCAGATAACGTTCAACTATACAAATATGTAGTACAAATGGTATCTCACTCTTTTGGAAAAACGGCAACCTTTATGCCAAAGCCAGTAAAAGGAGACAATGGATCTGGTATGCATATTCATCAATCTATCTGGAAAGGTAAAACTCCAGTTTTCTCTGGAAATAAATATTCAGGATTATCTCAAACCGCTTTGTATTACATTGGTGGAATATTAAAACATGCTAAAGCAATAAATGCTTTTTCAAATGCTACTACAAATAGCTACAAAAGATTAATACCAGGCTTTGAAGCCCCAGTACTTTTAGCTTATTCAGCAAGAAATAGGTCTGCTTCATGTAGAATACCTATTACTTTAAGTAAAAAAGGTGCAAGATGTGAAATTAGATTTCCTGATGCTGCTGGTAATCCATATTTAACTTTTGCTGCAATGTTAATGGCTGGTTTAGATGGCATAAAGAACAAGATTGATCCAGGTAAATCATTTGATAAAGATTTGTATACACTTTCTGAAAATGAAATAAAAAACATTCCAACTGTTTGTGGATCCTTAAGAGAAGCTATGGAAAGTTTAGATACTGATAGAAAATTCTTAAAACAAGGAAATGTATTTACAGATGATCAAATTGATGCCTACATAGCTCTTAAATTTGAAGAGATTTACAATCTTGAACATACACCTCACCCTATTGAGTTTGATATGTACTACAGTAGTTAATAAAATATATTTTACTAAATTATTTTTTGTTTTTAATTAGTTGGCTGTCTGCAATTTTTTGCCTATTTACACCTTCTTTAATTGTGTATTCCAATGTTCCATTTGCTCCAGCATTAACTGCTTTTCTTTGAGACCTAAACAAAATCTTTTCTTTGTTTGTTTGAGCTAATTTATCTGAATTTGATTTTAAGTGCTTTGTATCTCTCATGAATCATTAAATAACATAGTTATGCATTTCTTGCAATTCAGATATGCACTATAATTAAAGCTATATTTTAAAAGATTCTCCGCATCCGCAGCGCTCAGTTTCATTTGGATTATTGAATACAAATGATGATGCAAAATCATCTTTTTTATAATCCATTTGTGTTCCCAAAAGATACATAATTGCAGCCGAATCTATAAATAATTTTACACCTTTGTCTTCAATTAATTCATCGGTAGGATTTGCTTCCTTTGTATATTCCATAATATATGACATTCCTGCACAGCCACCAGATTTTACACCCACTCTAACACCTAGAGAATCTTTTTCTGCCGAAGACATAATCTCTTTAATTCTTTTTGCAGCATTATCACTTAATGAAATAATTTGTTTTGTCATAAATTTAACTCTAATTTTGCAGCTTCAGACATCATAGATTTATCCCATGGTGGTTCCCAAACTAAATCAAGATCTACTTTGTCAACTTCTTTAATTTCCATTATACTATCTTTAACTTCTTTAGGCAAACTTTCGGCGACAGGGCAATTAGGTGTGGTTAATGTCATTTTCACTTTTACTGTTTTTTCTTTTACTGAAACATCATAAATTAAACCTAACTCATAAATATTTACAGGTATTTCTGGATCATAAATTTTTTTGATTTCAGCTATTACTTTTTCTTTTAAATCCATTCTAGTTACTTTCTTTATTAATTTCTTCTTGTGAATTATTTATTGCGGAAGTTAATGTGTGCCAAGATAAAGTTGCACATTTAACTCTCATTGGATACTGTTTTACTCCAGACAAGCACATTAACTTAGTTTTATCATCTTCTTGCAAAATATTATTTTTTAATTCATCTTTTTCTTTAATCATATCTAAAAAATCATTAACAATTTCTTTTACTTCAAATTCTTCTTTTCCTTTAACTAAATCAGTCATTATAGATGCGGATGCCATTGAAATTGCGCAGCCTTGTCCTTCAAAAGAAATATCTTCTATTTTTTTATTTTCATTTAATTTTAAATAAACATGAACCTTGTCGCCGCATAATGGATTATGTCCTTTGGCATCTTTATTAAAATTTTCAGTTTTTCTAAGATTTCTTGGATTCTTTCCATGATCTAAAATAATTTCTTGATATAATTCTTTTAAGTTCATTTTAAGTTCATTTTAAGTTAAAAATTTTTTTACATTTGTTTAAAGACTCATTTAAC
>Ga0208410_1000801_pt1 | contig 17521 bp, 19 predicted proteins | sample ETN02SmetaG_3_FD_185787 | JGI IMG/M metagenome (GOLD analysis project Ga0208410, IMG submission 185787) | Marine microbial and viral communities from oxygen minimum zone, Eastern Pacific Ocean - ETNP2014F10-02SV257 (SPAdes) (version 2) | ecosystem: Environmental > Aquatic > Marine > Oceanic ... | reverse complement strand
GGTATGCGTTCGGGTACTTTGCCCACGCATCAGATTGCTGGAATGGGCATTGCTTATCGGATTTCAAAACAGAAAATGACTCAAGATTTAGAGCACATTAAAGAGTGCAGAGACACCTTTCTTGAAAAACTTTCGATTCTCCATGGATGGAAGATCAACGGTTCTACCGACAATGCTTTTCCTGGAATTCTTAGCATCAGTTTCTCTGATGTGTATTCAGAAAGCTTGATCTATGCGATGGAAGATTTTGCAATCTCAAGGGGATCGGCTTGTTCTTCGGATCATGATGAGCCATCCCATGTCTTAAAAAGCATGGGTCTGCTTGATCATGAGATCAATGGAACCATTCGCATTGGTTTTGGAAGGACAACATCATTGAGTGAGGTCGAGAGAGCAGCGGCTCAACTGATTGAAGCAGTCACTCATCTGAGAAATTTAAAAGGAGACTCTCTGTGAATCAAAGAGATGCTTTTTTTGACACCACTCATGTCATGAAGGATGGAAGCATCCATGATCCTTTTATAGTTGAGCAACAATCAAAATCAAACGATATGTGGTTAAGGCTATACTCGCGATTGGACCCTGAGGGAAAATTAGAGGTGCGCTACCATGTTCATGGTTGTCCTCATTTAATTGCAATCTCATCAATCGTGATCAGTGATTTACAAAAGAAATCGATTCAAGAGCTCGAAACTCTTGATATCAGACAGTATGAGAAGATCATTGATCTGCCAAAAACAAAAAAAGACCGCCTTTTTTTGTTGGAAGATGCGATAAAAGGATGTATAAAGCATTTTAAGAGGGCTTAATTTTATGGAACTTTCAATTACAAATAATGCGATCAAAAGATTTAAAGCAAATCTTTTGGGTAATCCTGATGCTTTGGGTCTCAGAATCAGCATAAAGCCCACCGGATGCAATGGATATTCTTATGTTTTGGATTATGTCTCAGACATATCCAAAGATGATCAAGTCATGACTTTCTCAGATGTTTCTGTTTATGTAGACAATAAAAGCATGGAACTGATCGATGGAACTGAAATTGACTTCATTGAGGAAGGCTTTAATCAAGTATTTAAGTTTTCAAATCCAAACGCCACAGGCGAATGTGGTTGTGGAGAAAGCTTTAGCATCTAATCAAAAAAGGATAGAGCAATGGAAAGAACATTATCAATCATTAAACCAGATGGCGTAGAAAAGAATGTCATCGGAAAAATCTATTCTCGTTTCGAAAAGGCTGGGTTACGAATTGTTGATGCAAAAATGTTGCATCTGAGCCGTGAACAAGCGGAAGGATTTTATGACGTTCACAAGGAAAGACCTTTTTTTAATGACCTCGTGGATTTCATGATCTCTGGGCCGGTGATGGTCCAGGTCCTTGAAGGTCCGGATGCCATCAATCTGAATCGCAAGCTTATGGGCGCGACAAATCCAGAAGAAGCCGATGAAGGCACCATTCGAAAAGATTTTGCTGAGAGTATTGATAGAAATGCTGTGCATGGATCAGACGGCCCTGATACAGCAGCGATTGAGATTCAATATTTCTTCGGTTAATCCGCTCTAAGTTGACAATAAAACGCCAAAATATCCTCGGGATGCCTTTGGAGGATCTCATCAATTTTTTTAATCAGATTGATGAGAAAGATTACAGAGCAAAACAATTGATGCAATGGATTTACTCAAAGCATATTTTTGATTTTGATCTCATGACGAATTTCAATTTAGAACTCAGGAATCACTTGAATCAAAACTGTAGCCTGAGATTCGATGATGCCGTACGAAATGATCTTTCTGACGATGGAACTCAGAAATGGTTGATTGAAAAAAAAGACAATCAAATCATTGAAACAGTATTTATTCCAGAGGATAAGAGAGGAACTCTTTGTATTTCAAGCCAAGTTGGATGCTTGATTGATTGCCCATTTTGTGCAACCGGCCGCCAAGGTTTTAATAGGAATCTAAGATCCAGTGAAATCATTGGTCAAGTTTTATTGGCAAGAAGAGAGCTCGGCGAAGAACGACTGACAAATATTGTTTTCATGGGCATGGGCGAACCGCTTGCAAACTATCCAGAAGTAATAAAGGCGATCAAAATATTGAATGATCCACATGGATTTAACATTTCAAGACGCAGAATCACAGTGAGCACCTCAGGTTTGGTGCCACAGTTATACAAATTATCAGAAGAAGTCGGGGTTTCTCTCGCCGTGTCTCTTCATGCAGCAAATGATGAGCTGAGGGATGAGTTGGTGCCGATTAATCGAAAGCACCCAATTAAAGAACTATTGGATGCTTGTTGGCATTATGCAAATGTTCAGAATCTAAGATCCGTTACCTTTGAATACACGATGCTTAAAGGGGTCAATGATTCAGTCAAGGATGCTCAACAGCTCGCAAAGTTATTAAAAAATCAGCCTGCTAAGGTTAACTTGATACCTTTTAATCCTTTTCCAGGAGTGCAATTCAAGCCCACGGATCACAAACGGATCAATCATTTTAGGAATATCCTTTTGGAATCTGGGATAATGACAACGACCAGAAAGACAAGAGGAGATGACATTCAAGCTGCTTGTGGTCAATTATCAGGGCAAGTGATGAATCTTGCCAAGAAAACACTGGGACAAAAATTAAAAAAAACATTACATTAATACCTTACACGGAGAAAACATATGTCAAACGAAGGAAAAACAGAGCATTTAGTCGCACTTAAAGTGATTGGCCTTGTTTGTGTGGGACTTTTTCTGCTGACTTTGGTCGGCATGTATATGTCACATAACTAATCAATTTTGACTGAGAAAATTAAATCCATCCGAGGAATGCCGACACTGCTTCCGGCAGAGTTGGAGCGATGGCAGTCGGTTGAATCAGTAATAAAGGGTATCTTGTCAGCCTATGCATTCAAGGAGATACGCACACCATTATTGGAACGAACGGAATTGTTTCAAAGAACCATTGGTGAGCAAACAGATGTTGTTTCAAAAGAGATGTATTCTTTCCTGGATCGCAAAGATCAATCTCTTTCATTGAGGCCAGAGGCAACTGCAGGAGTCGTAAGGGCAGGCATAGAGCATGGACTCTTTTATAACCAAACACAAAAATTGTGGTCCATGGGCCCTATGTACCGCTATGAAAGGCCACAAAAGGGCCGATATCGTCAATTTCATCAAGTGAATATGGAAGCTTTTGGTTTTGAGGGCCCCAGCATTGATGCAGAACTGATTCTGTTGACATCGAGAATTTGGAAAAAATTGGGTGTTGATTCCATTCAGTTGGAATTGAATTCATTGGGCACACCTGAATCGAGAAAAGCTTATCGCTCAATTCTTGTTGAGTATTTTAAAGATCATATGGACACACTGGATGAAGATTCACTATTGAGGCTGGAAAAGAATCCGATGCGAATTCTGGACAGTAAGAACCCAGAAATGTCTGAACTCAATCATGCAGCTCCAAAAATGAGTGATCATTTGGATCAAGAATCACAAGATCATTTTAGTGGCTTGCTTGAACGCTTAAATAATCATGGCATTGATTATGTTCTCAACCCTCGCTTGGTAAGAGGATTGGATTATTACACAAAAACAGTCTTCGAATGGACAACAGACAAGCTTGGCTCTCAAGCCACAGTTTGCGGAGGAGGTCGATACGATGGATTGGTCAAACAGTTGGGTGGTCATGATATCTTTGCAATTGGATGTGCAATAGGTTTTGAAAGACTGGTTGAACTGGTTGAACTCTCTAATAAAAAAGATCAGAATGGTCAGCCAAAAATTTATTTCGTAGCAGTCGGTGATAATGCAGAAGCAAAGTCATCAGAGTTGGCAGAACTGATCAGGGATCAATTTGAGGACTGTATTATTGAAATCAACCACAGTGGTGGCAGTTTCAAGCAACAGTTTAAGCGTGCCGATCGCTCAGAATCTGATATTGCTCTTATTCTAGGCGATGAAGAGATTCAGAATGAAACGATTGGTATAAAAGTAATGAAGCAAGGCGGTGAGCAAGAAACCATTTCAATGGCGAAACTCTTAGAGGGTATCGCTGAAAGAATAGACACCAAGAATTAAGGCAATTTTTATGAGTGATAATTTAACAGACGAACAACAGGCAGATATTATTAAGAAATGGCTCAAGGACAATGGTTTATTTATTGTAGCGTCGTTTGGTATCGCAATATCTTCAGTATTTGGATTGCAGTTCTATCAGGACAGTAACTTGAAACAAGCTGAGAATGCTTCAAGACTCTATGCAGAGATGGAATTTGCCGTCCGTCAACAAAGATTGTCTCAAGCACAAACAATACTTCAGCAAATGGACAATGAATTTTCTGGATCGGCCTATCAGATACAAAGTCATCTCTCCATGGCAAAGCTCTTTATGGATTCTTTGGATTATGACAATGCAATCACGCAACTTGAATTTGTTCTCGAGCAAGCCGAGGATGAGACTTTAATGATGGTTGCGAGGCAAAGAATTGCAAGAATATATATTGAGAAAGGTGAGTTTGAGGAGGCACTGGATCTTCTTGGGCAAGTGCAAGCGCCTGAAGCATTTCAAGCACAATATGAAATCATTAAAGGCGATGCATACCTAGGAATGGGAGAGCAGGAGAATGCCAGGGCTTCTTATGAAAGTGCTCTTGAGTCTCTTTCCCCCGGTTCTTTTGCCTATGATTTTACTAAGATGAAGTTCGAGCAAATTAACGAAATCAATGAGGATGAAGAAAGCCAGTCTTAATAAAAATGAGCGATAGCATAAAAACATCCTTCTTTTCATCCAGGCTTTTCAAAACGCTTTGTCTTTTTTTATTGATTCAAGGCTGCTCGTTTTTTGGCGGCGATGAAGAGGAAGCCTTTGATCAACCTGCAGAGTTGGTCGATTTCACACCCGCACTTGATGTCGATCGTGAATGGAAGACATCAATCGGAAAAGGACACGAAGGATTGGATCTTATGCTGAGACCGGACACAGACGGAGAAACAATTTATGCTGCAAGTTTCAATGGAAATGTTGTGGCGATCAATATGCAATCGGGTAGAAAGCTATGGTCAGAGAGTTTCGATGTGGCATTTACGGCTGGACCAACTTATCGCAATGGGATCTTGGTTCTTGGGACCAATGATGGCGAGTTGCTTGCTCTTGACTCTATGACTGGAGACACAATTTGGATGAGCGAGGTTACCAGCGAAGTGCTTGCACCCGTTGCCATAAAAGATGAGTCAATATTTGTCCGCTCAGTGGATGGAAATCTTATGTCTTATTCAACGATTGATGGCAGTGTTAATTGGACTTCTTCTCATGATGTCCCAAGACTGAGTTTGAGAGGAACATCTGCACCGGTTGTCATATCAAATGCAGTTATATGTGGATTTGATGACGGAAAAGTGACCGCATATGATTTGACCGATGGCAGCCTTCTTTGGGAAACAATGTTGACCCCTCCTGGAGGAAGAACAGAAATTGAAAAAGTCAGTGACATCGATGCTCCTTTAGTAATTTATGGAAACGAAGTCTATGCAGGAAGTTATCAAGGTGCATTGGCTGCATTGGCTATAGAGAGTGGCAACATCATCTGGCTAACCGAAGCATCTTTGTATGCTGGAATGGATGTTGATGAAGATGTTGTTTTCGCCTCTGAGGCCAATGGCACAATCAGGGCGCTCTCAAGATTTACAGGACGAGAAGTTTGGAAAAAAGAAACGCTTCTTCACCGTTATCCAACAGCCCCTGCAATCATTGGAGATGCAATTGTTGTCGGTGATCTGGAAGGGTATTTGCACTGGCTAAGCAAAGAAGACGGTGAGATGCTTCAAAGAGCCAGCATTGGTTCAGATAAAATTACTTCATCGCCACTGGTTATCGGTGACTCAATTTATGTGCAAACAGATGGAGGCAACCTCTTTTCTGTAAAAGCCCCTAACGAATCTTCTCGATAAGATGAGGGCCGTGTTATGTTGCCAATTGTTGCCATAGTTGGAAGACCCAATGTCGGAAAATCAACTCTATTTAATCAGCTGACAGGAACCAAAGCTGCACTTGTGGCTGATTATGAAGGCCTGACACGAGATCGCATATACGGCCATATTCAATCCGAAAAGAATGAAATCATTGTGATTGATACGGGTGGGTTGGACTTTGATCACGGTGAATTATCACAAACCATTCAAGAACAGACCGAAACGGCCATTGAGGAGGCAGATTTAATTTGCTTTCTGGTGGATGGACGAGAAGGCCTTGCAAACAGTGATCGCGAGGTAGCCCTTGATCTTAGGAAAAAAGACAAAGATACGATACTGGTGATCAATAAAGTTGAAGGCATGTCAACGGAAGATCTGGAGGCAGATTTTTACAGCTTAGGTTTTAAGACAATGATGTCCATCTCTGCCAAACGCGGTGATCACTGCGAAGACTTGATTGATTTAATTGAACAAAAGATTGATCAGCCGATTGACGATTCGTCTGCTCGTGAACTGGATGAAAACGAGATGTCGATTGCATTGGTTGGGAGACCCAATGTTGGAAAATCAACATTTATAAACTCTTTCATTAAAGAAGATCGATTGCTGACACAAAACAGGCCCGGAACAACCAGAGACAGTATATTCATTGATTTTAAATACAAAGATAGACCGCTTGTATTGATTGATACTGCAGGCATTCGAAAGAAAAAAAAGGTCGATGAAACCATTGAGAAATTCAGTGTTGTAAAAGCACTTCAAGCCATTGATCTTGCTGATTCGGTGGTCGTGATCATTGATGCTTCAGAAGGCATTACTGACCAGGACCTTTCCCTGATCGGTTTAGTGATTAATTCTGGAAGAGCATTCTGTATTGCTTTAAATAAATACGATCTCTTGGATGAAGAGCAAAAAGAGCAACTGGAAAGACAGATTAAGCGAAGACTGAAATTTGCCAGCTTCATTGAAACAGTGGAAATCTCAGCATTGAAATCAATGCAGCTCAAAAAAGCGATCAACACAGCCATCGAATCAGCAAAGAGTTCTATGCAGGATGTTGCCACCTCTAAGATTTCTAATTTGATCGAGAAACTTACGGAAACAAAACCACCTCCCTATGTTCAAGGCAGAAGGATAAAGCTCAAGTATGCAACACAGGTTAATCATCAGCCGCCCACATTTATTATTTATGGAACTCAAACAAGTAAGCTCAGGGACAACTATAAGAGGTTCTTAGAATCACAGATTCGAAAAGCATTCAATTTTAAGGGGACTCCAATCCGATTGATCTTCAAAGATGGAGACAATCCTTTTGCAGGCAAGCGCAATAAACTGACTCATCGTCAATGGAAGAAAAGAAGACGCATCATTCGAATGAGAAAGAAAAGGAACTAGGTTTAATCGGTTTCAACCTTCTCAACATTCGATACAAACGATCCATCAGATAGTTTTGTTCTAACAGTTGTCCCTGATTTAATGCCTTTAACGGTTTTTATGCTTTGACCGTCCTCATTTGTGACAACCGCATAGCCTCTGCTTAACACTTGCAGGGGAGATGCGCCCTCTAATTGTGTTGCGAGGATAGAAAATCGATTTCTGTTGCGCTCAATGGCCGCCGTCATGGCATTGAGTAATGCCATGTTGTTTATTTCAAGATTTTGTTTCTCTGTTTCAATTTTGTTTCTAGGGTTGGAGGATAGAAGCTTTGAAAAAGAAATCTTGAAGGTATTTTTTAGATCCATTAATTGCAGCATGGGTAACTGACGCATTTTCTCATCAATGAGATCAAGCTTTTGCAAATTCAATTGCAATTTTGCATGCGGATGACTTGCTTGCATTCGAAGAGATGCAGATTTCAATTGATGTTTAAAATCAGTGATCACTTGATCAGTCAGTTGGCTCATATCAAATATAAACCGATTCAACCGATCCATGATTTCGTTTAATGAAGGAAGTGCGATTTCAGCCGCAGCAGTAGGTGTGGGAGCCCTTAAATCTGAAACCAAGTCCGCTATGGTAAAGTCAGTTTCATGTCCAATGCCGGTAATGACTGGAATCTGAGATTTAAAAATTGAACGCGCAACGAGCTCTTCATTGAAGGACCACAGGTCTTCAAGTGAGCCACCGCCTCTGGCAATAATCAAGACATCGCATTCTCCTCTAGCGTTTGCATTGTCTATAGCAGAAGCAATTTTCTTTGTTGCATCTTTGCCTTGCACAGGAGTTGGATAAACAATGACATTGACCAATGGATAGCGCCTTTTTATGGTTTTCAGCATGTCTTGAACTGCTGCTCCTTTGGGCGATGTGATCAGTCCAATGGATTCTGGCAATTCTGGAAGAGGCAATTTATGCTCCTCATTGAACAGTCCTTCTTTTAGGAGTGCTTGTTTCAATAGTTCAAACTTTTGTCTCAACAATCCTTCGCCGCTTTCCTCTGCAAACTCGACTATGAGTTGGAATTCGCCTCTTTGTTTATAGAGCCCAACTTTTGCTCTTGCAAGTATCTGCGTTCCATCTTTTAAGGAGAAATCAAGAGATTGATTTTGCATTCTAAACATGGCGCATCGAACACTGGCCGACTGATCTTTCAATGAGAAATACACATGACCCGCAGCAGACTTCATTAAATTTGAAATCTCTCCTTCTACCCAAATGACACCGAATGTTTGCGTCAGTGTTGAGGCCACCTCATCGTTTAATTCGGAAATCGTGTATATGTGTTCTTGGTTTTCAAATGGATCCATAAGAAAAAATTATACAAAATTGAAGAGGCTTAAGTTTACAAATAGTATAAGCAGTGTAAAATCCCATTGACAAATCCATCATATAAATGGAGATGTCAATGACAATAGAGAAAACTGCTTTAACATTCGATGATGTACTTCTCAAGCCGAGCTACTCGGATGTCCTTCCACGCGAAACCGATCTTTCAACAAGACTGACAAGAAACATATCTATTCGTATCCCTCTATTATCTGCTGCCATGGATACTGTGACTGAATATCAACTCGCAATTGCAATTGCTCAAGAAGGCGGCATGGGGATTATTCATAAGAACTTCAGCATTGAAGATCAAGCTTCTGAGGTTAACCGAGTGAAAAAGTTTGCAAGTGGAATCATCTCTGATCCGGTGACCGTCCGATCCAATATCACCATCAGAGAAGTATTAGAAATCACAAAATTTAATAATATCTCTGGCGTACCGGTTGTGGATGATGGAGTTACCGTTGGTATCGTGACCAATCGTGATCTTCGTTTTGAGACAAATCTTGATGGACTGGTCAGTTCTGTTATGACGCCACAGGATAAACTTGTCACCGTCAAAGAAGGCGCTGATGAAGAAGAGGTTTTAAGATTACTGCATCAGCATAGAATAGAAAAAGTCCTCGTCGTTGACGATTCTTTTCAATTAAAAGGAATGGTTACTGCGAAAGATTTCCAGAAAGCAACCGACTTCCCGCTTGCATCCAAAGATCAAAATGGAGCCCTTTTGGTGGGTGCAGCAGTCGGTGTTGGAGACGAAACAGAGCAAAGGGTTGAGGCATTAAAGGAAGCTGGTGTGGACGTCATTGTTGTTGATACGGCTCATGCCCATACGGAGGGAGTGATCAATCAGGTTAGAGCGATCAAGGCCATGTATTCCGATCTGGATATTATTGCTGGAAACATCGCAACTGGCGAAGCCGCCAAAGCGCTATCGGACGCGGGTGCAGACGCAGTCAAAGTCGGAATCGGTCCCGGTTCAATCTGCACCACTCGTGTGGTTGCAGGTGCAGGCATGCCGCAAATCACAGCAATTTCAGACGTTGCAAAAGAGCTTAACAATACTGATACATGCATCATTTCAGATGGCGGCATTCGTTACTCTGGTGACATTGCAAAAGCCATTGCAGCAGGTGCCGATAGCATCATGCTGGGAAGCTTATTTGCTGGCACCGAAGAATCTCCGGGTGAGATTGAGTTATATCAAGGAAGAAGTTTCAAGTCATACCGCGGAATGGGTTCACTGGGTGCGATGGCTCAGAAGCACGGCTCCAAAGATCGTTATTTTCAAAGCGACGTGGATGAAGCTGAAAAACTGGTACCGGAAGGCATTGAAGGACGGGTTCCATACAAAGGCAAGTTAGCAAAAATCATAGAACAGCTTGTTGGTGGATTGCGTCAGTCTATGGGATACACAGGATGCAGGGACATTGATTCGCTCCAGAGCAATACAGAATTTGTAAGAATCACTGATTCTGGTAAAAGAGAAGGGCATGTTCACGACGTCAGCATCACCAAAGAAGCACCCAATTACTCTGTCGATTAGTTCTTGATGCAAGACAGAATACTCATACTCGACTTTGGTTCACAATACACCCAACTGATCGCGAGAAGAGTAAGAGAAGCAGGCGTATACAGCGAGATTTATACCGGCGACATTGATTTTGATTTAATTCAGTCGTTTCAGCCATCAGGCTTGATACTCTCGGGTGGACCGGAATCGGCATTTATTGCAGACGCACCTAAACCACCGCAAGAAATTTATTCAATGGGTTTACCGATATTGGGAATCTGTTACGGGATGCAAGCAATGACTGAGCAACTCGGTGGACAGGTTTCTCCATCCAATAATAGAGAATTTGGACATGCCGATGCAAAGATAGAAGCAAACAGCTACCTTCTTGAAGGTATTGATGAAACCAATGACCAACAAGTATGGATGAGTCATGGAGACCGAGTGGAGACTTTGCCAGAAGGATTTCAAACCATATGTACCAGTGCAAATTCCCCTTCAGCTGCTATGGCGAACGAAGAAAAAGCATTCTATGGTCTACAGTTCCATCCCGAGGTAACCCATACAGAATGCGGACAAAAGATCATCCAAAACTTTGTTCATGGAATTTGTGAGTGCAAGAGCGAATGGAACCCAGGAAACATCATTGAAAAAGACATCAGAGAGGTTCGTGAAGCAGTTGGAGATGACCAGGTTTTACTTGGATTATCTGGTGGCGTTGATTCTTCTGTTGTGGCGGCTCTTTTACATAAAGCAATAGGCGATCAATTGATCTGTATTTTTGTAGACAATGGGCTGCTGAGGTTGAATGAGGGCGATCAGGTGATGGAAGTGTTTTCAGAGCATATGGATCTCAATGTGATCAGAGTGAATGCTGAAGATACTTTTCTTGATAATCTAAAGGGGATCAGTGATCCAGAGGAAAAAAGGAAGGTCATAGGCCGAACGTTTATTGAGGTTTTTGAGCATGAAGCCTCAAAGTTAGAAAAAGTGAAGTGGCTGGCTCAAGGAACAATCTATCCAGATGTCATTGAATCAGCAGGCTCAAAGACCGGCAAAGCACATGTCATTAAGTCTCATCATAATGTCGGCGGTTTACCCGATGACATGAAGCTAGAGTTGATTGAGCCATTGAGAGATTTGTTTAAAGATGAGGTAAGAAAGATCGGCAAGGAGCTTGGGCTTTCTTCAAAGCTGGTTGATCGTCATCCCTTTCCAGGCCCTGGTCTTGGTGTTCGTATCCTTGGCGAAGTTAATAAAGAATATGCCGACCTCTTGAGACTCGCTGATGACATCTTCATAGAGGAATTGCATAAAGAAAATCTTTACGACAAGGTCAGCCAAGCTTTTGCTGTTTTTCTTCCTGTGAGGTCAGTTGGGGTAATGGGCGATGGGCGAAAATATGAGTATGTCATTGCATTGAGAGCAGTTGAGACAACAGACTTTATGACAGCAACTTGGGCAAAGCTTCCATATGAATTTCTAGATCATGTTTCCACAAGAATTATTAATGAAATCTCAGGGATTTCTAGGGTTACTTTGGATATTTCTAGCAAACCCCCGGCAACTATTGAGTGGGAATAAATACAATAATATCAATAATATAAGAAAATATTGAATAGTTTCCCCCGCCCAAAACCCTTATAGAATCCTTTATAACTTTCCAATATAGAAACTTATGACTTTCCAATATGGAAAGTTAATGATATAGTTATTTCATTAATATAAAAAATTAGGGACAGAAGTGATGAATAATGAAAAAGAAACTATATCCAAAGAAGAGGCGGCAGCGATATTAAAATCAGTAGACTCAACCAAACATGATGCTGTTAAGTCATTCAGAATGCCTCTAATACTAATAACATTAATAAGCTTAAGTTGCTCCCTTATCGTTTTTAGCTGGGGGATGACAGAACATGACAACATGTGGGCTTTGGGTATGTATATAGGTGCGGCTACCATTGCTATTTGTATAGCTCTTGCTATCTACACTCACCGTCTTTTAGGGATAAAGGTAAGTGTTTTAGTTAGGACAAAAGAGAGGTTAAAAAGTGTGCTTTTTTTACTTCTTATATTTGCGGTTATTCTCATTTTTGGAAGACAATTTCGAGTTTATGAAGGGTTTGAATACGCACCTCATATAGCTGCATTAATTGCAGGTAGTCTTGTGGGCTATCTGCTATATAAATACCCTACTGGTGAGTTTTTTAAAGAGAAAAAGTATAATGACTAAGTCAACATTCGATACCATTATCCATGCACCAAATCGCCTGCAAATATGTTCTTTGTTGGAAACTACAAAAGAGTTGGAGTTTCAGGTTATTAAAGAGCAACTTGATGTAAGTGATTCAGTACTTTCAAAACATTTAAAAGTTTTGGAAGATGCTAATTACGTTCAACTAATTAAAAAGACAGAATTTACTCGCCAACGAACTTGGGTATCATTGACACCTAATGGAAGAAAATCTTTCAAGCTTCATTTAAGGGAGCTAAGAAGAATTATTGGATAGAAATGATATGGAGTTGGAGTAAAGTGAATTTGAATAAGTATGACGTCATTTAATCAAAATGTAAGCTCGACATGGAATGGAGATTTCCAATCTCCAATCAACCCGCCTGAGACTGCTGATGTTGTAATCATAGGAGGCGGGATTATCGGCGTTTCTACAGCTTACTTCCTGGCAAAAGAGGGCGTCAAAGTATGTTTATGTGAAAAAGGCTATATCTCAGGCGAGCAATCTGGAAGAAATTGGGGGTTTGTTCGGATACAAGGCAGGGATGAGAGGGAAATCCCAATGGTGCTTGAGAGCCAGAGAATATGGAGGCAATTCTTATCCGAGACAGATATAGACACTGGTTACGAGGAAGGCGGCTGCTTATTCACAGCCAACGATGAAAAAGAATTACAAAGTTTTCAGCCATGGCTAGAATTGGCAAAGAAGTATGATATTCAAACAGAGCTTATTGATCAAAAGGCACTCAGAAATGAGGTTGGTTTAGCATCCAATAATTGGGTTGGAGGAATCCTTACCAGGACAGATGGGAGAGCCGAGCCTCAAAAAGCAACACTTGCAATTGCTAGAGCTGCTGAAAAACTCGGTGCCATAATTATTACAGGCTGTTCCGTAAGAGGCATTGAAACCTCTGGTGGAAGTCTGTCTAAAGTAATAACGGAAAAAGGCTCCATAAATACATCAACTGTTTTATGTGCTGCAGGTGCATGGTCGTCATATTTTTGCAGATCTCTCGGCATCAGCGTTCCTCAATTAAAAGTGAGAGGAACTGTGGCAAGAACAAATCCAATAGAAACAAAAATAAATGGCACTATCTTTGATAAAAAAATAAGCATAAGGAAGCGAAAGGATGGCGGCTATACCCTCGCTCATGGCTCGACATTTGATCATGCAATCACGCCTTCAACTTTGTATTACTCTCCAAAATATATTCGCGCGTTGATCAATGAATTCAGTGTATTGAAATTATCTATAGGAGGGGATTTTATTGATGAACTAAATGCACCAAAGAAATGGGATCTCGATAAGGAGTCTCCTTTTGAAAGGAATAGAGTTTTAAATCCAAAACCAAATAAAAAGACCATTTCTCAAATACAAAAACAACTGGGAGAGGTTTACCCAGAATTAAAAGATGCGAATATCGTTGAATCATGGGCTGGGATGGTTGAAACAACGCCCGATGTTGTTCCGGTGATCTCACATATAGATAAAATTCCAGGTTTCTATCTATCCACAGGATTCAGCGGTCATGGATTTGGCATCGGACCAGGGGCAGGGAGCGCAATCAGCAAGATGATCCAAAACAGGCCTACGATTGATTTGAAAGAGTTTCGCCTGGAGCGTTTTTTTGATGGCTCACCGATCAGAATAGAAGCTGGTATATAAGATTCTGAGGATAACCTTACTAATGGCTAAGAATAAATAATGACTCTTGAGTATTCTGAAGCTTATATAAAAGAAATACTCGATGAGGTGAAAACCATTGCAGTGGTTGGAGCAAGTGCAAATCATGACAGAGACAGCTACAAAGTGATGGCCACACTCATTCATCATGGCTATCAAATATTCCCAATAAACCCTCATGAAGAAGGCAATCTCATTTTAGGACAGCTTTGCTATGCAGACCTTGGTTCTGTTGTAGAAAAGATAGATATGGTTGATGTTTTCAGAGCAAATGATGCCGTCATTGGAGTGACTAAAGATGCTATTGAAATAGGAGCAAAGGTTCTCTGGACTCAATTGGGTATCATTAATCAAGAAGCATCGGAGTTAGCAAAGAAAGCCGGCCTAAAAGTCATCATGAATAGATGTCCGAAAATGGAATTAGCAAAACAACATTAGATTACTAGAGCAAAATAGCTTTTAATAAATTTGACATGAAAAAAGATTCAGAAATATTGATTAAGGAGATGTCTAGTAATGGCGTTCTACGCCTTACTATGAATAATTTAGATCATAAAAATGCTTTATCTGAAAGCATGATGAGCGTCCTTTCAAATGAGATCAAAAATGCATCTACTGATAAATCCATAAGGGTCATCGTTTTGTCAGCAAACGGGAATGTATTTTGTTCAGGACATGATTTAAAAGAAATAACAGCCGCAAGAGCAAACGAGGATTATGGAGAAGTCTTCTTCCAAAAGCTCTTTGATGATTGCTCTATGCTGATGCAGTTAATTGTAAATACACCGCAGCCAGTCATTGCTGAGGTGGATGGGATCGCTACAGCCGCTGGTTGTCAATTGGTTGCAAGTTGCGACCTTGCTATTGCTTCAAACGAATCTAAATTTGCAACACCCGGAGTGAATATCGGCCTCTTTTGTTCAACGCCTATGGTTGCACTTTCTAGAAATATTCATAAGAAGAATGCAATGGAAATGCTTCTCACCGGTGACTTTATTGATTCTGAAAAGGCAAAAGAAATTGGTTTGATCAATAATGTTGTTTCCCAGGAAAGCTTGGCCTCCGAAGTGAATAAATTGGCAGAAAAAATTGCAAGCAAATCATCGATGACAGTATCCATTGGGAAAGAAGCCTTCTATGCTCAAGCTGAAATGAGCCTATCTGATGCATATAAATATACATCTAAGATAATGAAAAATAATTTACTAAAGCATGATGCAAAAGAGGGCATCGAAGCGTTCATAGAAAAAAGATCACCCGGCTGGAAAGATGAGTGATTTAATTAGAATGTAATTGAAATATGGATCCTGTATCTCAAGGCGCAGTTGGCGCAGCTTTTGCACAGTCAGCTGCTAAAAAAGACAACATCATACTGATCGGATTCATCGGTTTCCTTGCTGGTCTGGCACCTGACTTGGATGTCTTGATTCAATCTTCAGATGATCCGATTTTATTTCTTGAGTATCACAGACAGTTCAGTCACTCACTTTTTTTTATTCCCTTTGGTTCTTTAATCGTTTCTCTTGTTGTTTTCCCTTTTGTTAAAAAGACTATGAGTCTAAAAATGGTCTATACAGCAAGCCTTTTAGGATACGCAACTCATGGATTGCTTGATGCTTGCACTTCCTATGGCACTCAACTCTTTTGGCCCTTTTCTAATGAGCGAGTTACTTGGAATAATATATCTATCGTGGATCCACTATTCACAATTCCCATTGTAATGCTTATAGCAAGTGCCATAAAAACAAGAATGAGGATGTTTAGTTTTTTTGCAATTGGATGGATAGCTTTTTATCTGTCTCTAGGATTTATTCAATATGAAAGAGCTCTCTCAGCAGCAATGGATCTTGCTTATTCCAGGGGGCACAATGCCGATCGCCTGACCCTTAAACCTTCGTTTGGGAATCTAGTTTTATGGAAGTCTATTTATCAACATGAAGACGTATTTTATGTCGATGCAATTCGAGCATTTCGATCGACAACTTGGTGTTCCGGCGAAAGCATTAGGATGTTTGATTATCAGTATCATCTCCCCAATCTTGACAAAACCAGTCAACAAGCAAAGGATATTGAGAGATTTCGTTGGTTTTCGCAGGACTATTTGGGATATGACTATAAGAATAATCTTGTCACGGATATTCGTTACTCAATGATTCCAAATCAAATAGCACCGATGTGGGGGCTGATTATCGACAAAGAGCGAAGTTCAGATGAGCACGCCATCTGGTGGACAAGTCGGAGTTTGGATCAAAGTCAATTGGACTTATTCAAAGAGATGATAAGCGGAAAAAAATGTGAAAATATTTAATGAGATACCAGTGAGAGGAAAAATATGAATAGACGACAGTTTTTATATGGGGCGACAGCAGCCTCAATCCCAGTGCTTACAGGTTGTGATAATGATGATGAACCCATAGTAAGCATCGATAGAAGTTATCCTGTGAGTCCCTTTGGTGCAACATCGACAGCTGAAGAAGTGACGGCTGGATTGGATTTAACAGGAAAGACAGCATTAGTCACAGGTTGTAATTCAGGTTTGGGTTTTGAGACCATGCGAGTATTAGCGATGAGAGGTGCACATGTAATTGGCACAGGAAGAAATCTTGAGAAAGCCAGTAAAGCCTGTTCCAGCGTCTCTGGAAAAACAACTCCTGTAGCCTTGGAGTTATCAAGTTTTCAATCCATCATTGATTGTGCTGATACGGTTAATAAGCTAGGAAAACCCATTGATATGCTGGTTTGTAATGCAGGCATAAATACATTCGGTGAATTGGATTTGGTAAACGGCGTCGAGAGGATCTTTGCAGTCAATCATCTGGGCCATTTTGTATTGGTTAATCGGTTATTGCCATTGTTAAAAGATTCTAAAGAGAGTCGAATTGTTCATGTAAGCAGCAAATCTGCTTATGTTCAGGCACCTGAGGTAGGCATAGACTTTGACAACCTTAGAGGCGAAAGAGAGTTTGATTATTGGACAGCTTATGGTCGATCTAAATTGGCTAATGCCTTATTCTCTCTCGAGCTCGCATCTCGTCTTGAGGGTTCTAATATTTCATCAAATGCCCTGCATCCTGGCTTGGTTCAAACCAACATCGCGCGGAATGCACCTGTAATGCTTCGTAAAGCATTTGATTGGTTTGGCAATCTTATTGCAAAAACACCAGAACAAGGGGCAGCTACCCAAGTCTATGTTTCCACGAATCCAGAGCTAAGAGGAGTCAGCGGTGCTTTTTTTGAGGACTGTAATGCAGTTACAGTGAGCGGAAATAACTATTTATTCGATAAGCCAATGGCAGAGCGCCTGTGGACTACCAGCGAAGAAATGACCAAAGACTATCTGATTGATTGGAATTGATGCTAGTTTATGA
>Ga0208410_1000800_pt1 | contig 17529 bp, 30 predicted proteins | sample ETN02SmetaG_3_FD_185787 | JGI IMG/M metagenome (GOLD analysis project Ga0208410, IMG submission 185787) | Marine microbial and viral communities from oxygen minimum zone, Eastern Pacific Ocean - ETNP2014F10-02SV257 (SPAdes) (version 2) | ecosystem: Environmental > Aquatic > Marine > Oceanic ... | reverse complement strand
AAGGACTGCTCTAATGGCAAGGGTGGAAGATGTAATTGCTGTAAAGGATTTTGGTAGCAATATTAAGGTCCCTAAAACTAGGGAGATCCAAGATTTCTTGGATCGTTTAGGTATTGCTGAAAACTCCAAGGTATTGATTATTCTTTCAGAACCTTCAGAGACGATTAGAAAATCTGTAAGAAATTTAAAGAAGGTCAAGTTAATTGGAGCAGATCATTTAAATGTCTTTGATTTGCTGAATGCAAACTCGTTAATTATTGGCGAAGACGCTTTAGGCAAAATCCAGGAGGTATATGGTAATGACTGAGATGTTTAAAGAGCGCCTTGCAGACGTAATTCGACGTCCTTTGATTACAGAAAAAGCCACTAGAGGACTTGATCTTAATCAGTACACCTTTGAGGTTGATCACCGTGCGACAAAACCTGATATCAAGGCTGCCGTTGAACAACTGTTTGATGTAAAAGTCATTGGTATTAGTACTATGAATCCCCCTAGGCGAAGCAGGCGAGTAGGTCGCTTCTCTGGTAAAAGAGCCCAAGTAAAGAAGGCTATTGTCAGATTAGCTGAAGGCAATTCAATTCAATTGTTCCCTGATTCTGAAGATTAAAAAATGGCAATTCGTACTTTCCGTCCTTATACCCCTGGTACTCGCGCAAGAGTAGTAACTGATTTTAGTGAAGTTACGGGCCGTAAACCTGAGAGATCTTTGGTGGTTTCAAAGCACCGTCTCAAGGGAAGAAATAATCGAGGTGTTATTACTTGTCGACATCGTGGTGGCGGTCATAAAAGGCAATACAGGCTTGTTGATTTTCGGCGGAATAAACATGATGTCCCTGCTAAAATCGCTGCCATTCACTATGATCCTCATCGTAATGCTCGTTTAGCATTGCTGTTTTATAAAGATGGCGAAAAGAGGTATATTTTGGCTCCTGCAGGGATCCGTGTTGGTCAGGAAGTCATTTCAGGCTCAAGCGTTCCTTTTGAAACTGGAAATGCAATGCCGTTATCGTCTATCCCTTTAGGTTCTAGTGTTCATTGTGTTGAACTTTACCCAGGTCGAGGTGGACAAATGGTTCGCTCGGCTGGTGCTAGTGCTCAGGTTATGGCTAAAGAAGGCGAGTATGTAGCGTTAAAATTACCTTCGACTGAAGTTAGACTTGTGAGGTGCGAGTGCTATGCAACTCTTGGAGAAGTTGGTAATTCAGAGATTCGTAATACTAGTCTAGGTAAAGCAGGTAGAAAAAGATGGCTAGGTAGAAGGCCGCAAGTCCGAGGGAGTGTTATGAACCCTTGCGATCACCCTCATGGTGGTGGAGAGGGCAAGGCACCAGTTGGCCGTGCTGGCCCTGTTACTCCTTGGGGTAAACCAGCTTTAGGTTTAAAAACCCGTAAGCGTAATAAACCTAGCAATAGGTTTGTTCTTAGGAAACGTCGTCGAGTCTCCAAGCGGAGCCGAGGAGGGCGTGATTCTTGATGTTCTTCATCGTCATGTATTTCTCTTAATTCTCCATGGGACGTTCACTTAAAAAAGGCCCTTTTATTGCCGACAGCCTTCTCCAAAAGGTTGAAAAACAAAATAGTAATGATGACAAATCAGTCATTAAAACTTGGTCAAGGGCATCAACAATTCTTCCAATGATGATTGGTCACACTATTGCTGTTCACAATGGCAAATCTCATGTTCCGGTTTTTATTACTGAGCAAATGGTTGGTCACAAGTTAGGAGAGTTTGCTCCTACAAGAACATATAGAGGCCATATGAAAGACAAAAAAGGAGGTCGTTAAATGACTAATTCACCACTTGCTCAGGCTCATGGACGATATATTCGCGGTTCTGCGTCCAAGGTTCGCCGAGTTTTAGATCAAATTCGAGGTAGAACCTATCGAGATGCTTTGATTATGCTTGAGTTCATGCCTTATCGTTCAACAGGGCCAATAACAAAAGTACTAAGGTCAGCTGTTGCTAATGCTGAGAACAATCTTGGGTTAGATCCATCTTCATTAGTTATTAAAACTGCTTCGGCTGATATGGGACCGTCTATGAAACGCTATCGGCCAAGAGCTCAAGGGAGGGCCTTTGCAATTAAAAAACAAACTTGCCACATCAGTATCGCTGTGGCTCCTTCAACTGAATCATCGAGCATGGAGGCTTCTGACTGATGGGACATAAAATTCATCCAAATGGCTTACGGCTTGGAATTACTCAAGAGCATCGTTCTCGTTGGTATGCATCGAGCAAAACCTATCCTTTGCTTCTGCAGGAAGATGACAAGATTAGGGTGTTTATTCAGAAGAAGTATGGAGCTGCGGGCATAAGTGATGTTTTGATAGCTCGTAAAGCTGATCAACTAGAGGTAGAACTTAAAACTGCTCGACCCGGAGTTATAGTTGGTCGTCAAGGTAGTGGCATAGAAGAACTGAGGTCGGGTATTCAAAAAACAATTGGTGATCGAAGCAGACAGGTTCGCATCAATGTAGTTGAAATTGAAAGAGTTGATGCAGATGCTCATCTTTTAGCCGAATACATTGCTCAGCAGCTTGAAAAAAGAGTTGCATTTCGTAGAACAATTCGTATGGCTGTGCAGAGAGCTCAAAGAGCAGGGGTTCTTGGTTTAAAAATCCAAGTAGGAGGTCGTTTAAATGGAGCAGAGATTGCTCGTTCTGAATGGACCAGAGAGGGACGTGTGCCACTACATACTTTGAGAGCAGAGATTGATTATGCAAATAAAACTGCCAATACTACTTATGGAGTTTTGGGAATTAAGGTATGGGTTTTTAAAGGCGAAGTCTTATCCAAAGAAGATCAACCGTTACCTGTTGGGGCTAGCCCTCGACGAAAAGGTAATCGTAGGCCTCAACAATTTGAGGACAGATCCAATGAAAGCAAATAAGGAGGTATAAATCATGCTTAGTCCAAAACGCACTAAATTTCGTAAGCAGCAACGCGGCCGCATGAGAGGTGTCGCAACTAAAGGCAATAAAATTGCTTTTGGTGAGTTTGCTTTACAGGCTCAAGAATGTGGATGGATTACGTCAAGACAGATTGAAGCAAGCCGAAGGGCTATGACTCGTTACGTTAAGCGTGGCGGCCAGATCTGGATTCGTATTTTCCCTGACAAGCCAGTTACAATGAGACCTGCTGAGACTCGAATGGGTTCAGGTAAAGGTAACCCTGAGTTTTGGGTTGCTGTTGTTAAACCAGGCCGAGTACTTTTTGAGATGGGTGGCGAAGATATTACTGAGGAAATTGCTAAGGAAGCAATGCGCTTAGCTCAGTACAAACTCCCAATAAAAACAAAGTTTATTGGATTAGAGGAAGGTCAAAAGCCGACTCAAGTTGGTAAGGCTCCTCCAAAATCATCAGCCAATTCTTTGGATGAGGCTGAATCAGCTCCTCAGGCTGAGACTGCATCTGTCACTACTTCGGAGTCTTAAATTATGGCTGAATTAGAAAAGTTAGATGTTGGCAAATTGTCTGACATCGAGATTAAAGAAAAGATCGATCTTACCCGTCGTGAATTATTTGATCTTCGCTTTCAATTAGCAACTAGGCAGCTAAGTGAAACCCATCGTTTCAAGAGTGCTCGTGTTCAGCTTGCACAGCTTTTAACTGCTCAGAGCGAGCGTAGTCGCTCAAAAACTTAAAATCGAAAATTTTTAAAATCATGGCTCTCAAGGAAAGGTTAGGCACTGTTGTTAGTGACAAGATGGATAAGACAGTGGTAGTAGCGGTTGAGAACCGTTTTCCACATTCTATCTATCAAAAGACAGTTAGTAGAACAACTAGATACAAAGCTCACGATGAGGCAAACAATTGCAAAGTGGGAGACAGAGTCCGTATTACTGAAACAAGGCCCTTGAGTGCAACAAAAAGATGGTCGGTTGCAGAAGTTTTGAGAACAACTAATCAAGAGAAGCAGGAGGTTGGCAAATGATTCAGCAAGAGACTTTCCTGACTGTTGCAGACAATAGTGGCGCAAAACGTCTGCAATGCATTCGTGTCCTAGGTTCTAACCGTAGATATGCTCATGTAGGTGATGTAATCGTTGCTGCAGTTAAGGATGCTGTCCCAAATATGGGAGTGAAAAAATCAGATGTTGTAAAGGCAGTAGTAGTTAGAACAAAAGCAACTTTGAGGAGGGATACAGGTAATTCAATTCGATTCGATGATAATGCAGCTGTTTTGATAAATGAAGATAAAAATCCAAGAGGAACAAGGGTTTTTGGACCTGTTGCTCGCGAACTGCGTGAACGAAACTTCACGAAAATTGTATCTTTAGCCCCGGAGGTGATTTAAGTGTTAGACGCTAAGCAGACTAAGAAGCCTTCTTTGCCAATCAAGATGCGAATTCGTAAAGGTGATACGGTTCAAGTCATCAATGGGAAAGAGAAAGGTAAAACAGGTGAAGTTTTGAAGACCATACCAATTGAAAATCGCGTAGTTGTTCAAGGTGTCAATCTTCGTACACGCCATATGAAACCTACTCAAGAAGGTGAATCAGGTCGAATTGTTACTGAAGAGGCTTCTTTGCATGCATCTAATGTGATGTTTTATTCAACTCAGAAAAAGGTTGCAAGTCGCATTGAGGTCTTTATTGATAAGGATGGTTCTAAAAAACGACGGCTTAAGAAAACTGGTGAATTAATTGATTAATTCATTCCTTCCTTTTTCTCTGCTTCATCATTTTTTCTTTTTTCCTATTTCAATTCTGACAAAGACCAGAATCAACCTCTAAATCAACCATGTCACTCAAAAATCGTTATCGAGAGACTATTAGACCTAAATTATTGAAAGATTTAGGATTTTCTAATATTCATCAAGTCCCTAAGGTCCTAAAGATCAATGTTAATAGGGGTCTAGGAGAAGCTGCTCAAAATTCCAAAGCATTAGAAGCTTCTCTCTCAGAAGTGTCAACAATTACAGGTCAGAAAGCTCTTGTGACAAGAGCTAAAAAGGCAATTGCTGGATTCAAGATCCGAGAGGGGATGCCAATTGGTTGTGCGGTAACCCTGCGCGGAGAAAGAATGTACGCTTTTTTGGAAAGATTAATCAATCTTGCTTTGCCAAGGATCAGGGATTTTCGTGGAGTTAGTCCTAAGAGCTTTGACGGTCGTGGTAATTTCACGGTAGGAGTTAAAGAACAGCTTATTTTTCCTGAAATATCATTTGACAAAGTTGACGCTATACGAGGAATGGATATAACGATTGTTACCAGTGCCAGAACCGATGAGGAGGGCCGAGCTCTTCTCAAGGAGATGGGAATGCCTTTCCGGAGTAACTGAAACTATGGCTAATCACGATCCAATTTCAGACATGCTCACTCGAATTAGAAATGCGAGTGAAAAGCGACATGAGAAGACTCGTGTCCCTGCTTCTAGGATGTCAAGAAGTATTGCTAAAGTCCTTCAAAATGAGGGTTTTATTTCTCACATTAGTGAGGAGGGAGAAGGTGTCCAAACTCAACTGATTCTAGAATTGAAATACAGCGGTAAACACCGCCATCCAACAATTCGTTCCATGAAACGAGTTAGTAAGCCAGGATTGAGAGTTTACAAAAATAATCGCGGTATTCCAAAGGTTCTAGGCGGCCTTGGAGTAGCGATTATTTCAACATCTAAAGGTGTTATGAGTGACCGTGATGCCCGAAAACAGGGCGTTGGCGGTGAAGTTCTCTGTTACGTGTATTAATTAGGAGTTTTTATTATGTCCCGTATTGGCAAAAAACCTATAACAGTTCCGGAGAAGGTGGATATCACCCTTGATGGACTATTTATTACTGTAAAGGGTCCTAAAGGGGAGCTTAGCAGGACTCTCCCTCAAGGAGTCAGTCTTTCTCATTCTGATGGATTGATCACAGTTTCTGCTGATAGCGATAAGAGAAAGTGTAGGGAGCGACATGGTTTGTCTAGAACATTGGTCGCCAATATGATTGAGGGAGTTAGCAATGGTTATTCAAAACAATTGGAAATAGTAGGAGTAGGTTCTAGAGCTCAGCTTAAAGGCAAGAAACTGGTAGTTAGCGCTGGCTATAGTCATCCGGTGGAGGTTATTCCTCCTGAAGGAATTACTTTTAAAGTTGAGAGTAATACGAATGTATTTATTTCTGGAATCGATAAGGAACTTGTCGGTAATGAGGCCGCAAAAATTCGGGCTATACGACCACCTGAACCCTATAAAGGAAAAGGAATAAAATATGCTGGTGAGCATATTGTCAGGAAAGCAGGTAAGTCTGGTAAGAAATAAAAACTTTTTCATTTACTTATTTTTTTAATCATGGCAACTCTCTCACGTAAACAAAAAACCCAGAAGCGACACAAACGTCTTCGCCGTTATTTGAGCGGTACCGATCAAAGACCTCGCTTAGCAGTATTTCGCTCAAACAACCATATTTATGCCCAAGTTATTGATGATATTGCCCAAAATACTCTTTGCTCAGCATCAACAGTTGAAAAGGAGGTTCTCTCAAATAGTAAAGTTAATGCCAGCACCTGTGCAGCTTCTTCGGCTGTAGGTGAACTTCTTGCAAAACGTGCTCTTGAAAAGGGCATTAACCAAGTTGTATTTGATAGAGGTGGAAGCCTTTATCACGGCAGAGTGAAGGCTCTAGCTGAGGCAGCCCGTAAAGCAGGCCTTACATTCTGATTATTGTTTTAAAATGACAGCCACCAAATCAAAAGAGAATTCATCATCTCCAGCCCCTTCGGCTTCCGAGGGCAAGCAAGAACAACGTCGAGGGAATAACCGTGGAGGTGATCGTCGTGGTAGGCGTTCTGATAGAAGAAATCAGGATAGGGATTCTGAGTGGCAAGAAAGAGTGATTCAAATTAGAAGAGTCTCAAAAACAGTTAAGGGAGGAAAGAAAATGAGTTTTCGTGCAATAGTTGTCGTTGGCAATGAGAAAGGCCAAGTTGGAGTTGGAGTTGGTAAAGCAGGAGATGTGATTGGTGCAGTTCGTAAAGGTGTTGCTGATGGAAAGAAGAACCTAGTAAAAGTTCCCTTGACTCCTAATAGTTCAATTCCTACTCTTTCAAATGGAAGAGATGGAGCAGCAAGCGTTCTAATTCGCCCTGCAGCTCCTGGTACAGGTGTAATTGCTGGAGGATCTATTCGTACTGTTTTAGAACTTGCAGGGATTAAAAATGTTTTAGCAAAAAGGCTTGGAAGTAAAACACCTTTAAACAATGCACGAGCTGCAATGGTAGCTTTGTCTCTATTACGAACTCACAAGGCCACTGCTAAAGAACGAGGCATCTCCCTCGAGCAGATTTACTCTTGAAATTACCATGACTATTAGACTTCATTCTTTAAAATCAAATACCGGCTCTAGAAAAAAGAAGCTTCGTAAAGGACGTGGCATTGCTGCAGGTCAGGGTGCTAGCTGCGGCTTTGGTATGAGAGGTCAGAAATCACGTTCTGGTAGATCAACTAGACCTGGTTTTGAAGGAGGACAAATGCCCTTATATAGACGGGTACCTAAGTTGAAACATTTTCCCTTGATTAACCAGAAATCTTTCACCATAATCAATATTTCATCGCTAAATGATGTCAAGGAAGGAACAACTGTTAACTTAGATTCTCTTGTCAAAGCAGGAATTGTTACTAGTCCTAAGTATCCTTTAAAAGTGCTTGGCAATGGCAATTTGAAAGTTAAATTGACTGTCCAGGCTGCGCTATTTACTGCATCTGCTAAAAGTAAAATAGAAGCGGCAGGTGGAACCTGTGAGGTCTTTGATTGAATTTGACCACCTCTTAAGTCCCTTTAATAAATCTCACCTATTTGCTTGAAATTCTTCATTTCAGTTCATGCTTGTTACCCGAGGCCGAAACCCAAGTGCATCAGAAGTAATAACCCAGTTGTTCCTCAACAAAGAACTTAGAGGAAGGGTTTTAGTAACTTTAGGGATGCTGTTATTTGTCAGGTTAGGTATATATATTCCTGTCCCAGGTATTGATGCGGAGAAATTTCAGACATTTATTGAACAAGGTGGTCAGCTCATAGGATTCTTAGACATTTTTACTGGGGGTGGAATCTCAACTCTTGGGATTTTTGCACTTGGGATACTTCCTTTTATTAATGCATCGATAATTATTCAGCTATTAACCGCTGCTTTACCTCAGTTAGAAGACTTGCAAAAGAATGAAGGTGAAGCGGGACGAAGGAAAATTGCACAGATCACGCGTTACGTGGCTCTTGGATGGGGCTTTATGCAAAGTTTAGTATTTGCAACCATCCTTCTGCCATATGCAGATAACACAATGGGGACTGATGCTCAGTTCCTGATGCAAACATCTATTGCATTGGTTACTGGGTCAATTATTGTCATGTGGCTCAGTGAAATTATTACTGAAAAAGGTATTGGCCAAGGAGCTTCACTAGTTATTTTCTTGAATATTGTTGCGACTCTTCCTAAAGCATTAAGCTCTACCATTGAAAAGGCTCAGACTGGAGATAGAAGCGATGTTTTTGGAATTATTGTTCTTCTAATTGTTTTCTTGATAACCATTGTGGGGATCATTTTTGTTCAAGAAGGCGCTAGAAAATTGCCAATTGTTAGTGCTAAAAGACAAATAGGTGGAACAGCTATATTGCCTACTCGGCAAAGTTATTTACCTTTGAAGCTTAATGCAGGTGGGGTAATGCCTATTATTTTTGCATCTGCTCTAATCTTCCTTCCTATAACAATTGCGAATTTTGCAAAAGACACAAAAGTTGGACCTTTCTTATTAAAAGCATCTGGTGCTTTAAATCCTGGTGCAGCCAATCCTTGGCCTTATGCAATTACCTTTTTTGCATTAATACTTGGCTTTTCATATTTTTATGCATCATTAACAATTAACCCAGTGGACATTTCAGCAAATTTAAAAAGAGGTGGAGTTGCCATACCCGGAGTTCGTCCTGGGAGTGCTACCTCCAAATATCTTTCTGGTGTGCAAAATAGACTGACACTACTTGGAGGTTTGTTTTTAGGATCTGTTGCCATAGTTCCTGCAGCTGTTGAGAGAGCTACCAATGTGCAAACTTTTCAGGGTTTAGGCGCAACTTCTTTGCTTATTCTTGTGGGTGTTGCAATTGACACTGCAAAACAAGTGCAGACTTATGTGATTTCACAGAGGTATGAAGGACTTGTTCGACAGTGAAAACCAGTAGAAAATTTTGATCCCTAAATCTCATGAAGAATCGTTTATTATTTTTGGGTCCCCCAGGCGCTGGTAAAGGTACTCAGGCAAGCCTCATTTGTAAGGAACAATCTCTATTGCATTTATCTACAGGTGATTTATTACGTGAAGAAGTAAGTGCACATTCGGATTTGGGCAAAGAAGCTGAATCAATAATGAATAAAGGTGAATTGGTTAGTGATGAAATTGTTTTATCTATTGTTGAGAAAAGACTTTCTTGTAATAAAAAAGGCTGGCTATTAGATGGCTTCCCTAGAAATCTAGCTCAAGCAGGCTTATTGCAAGACTTATTGGATAAATTGGATCAACCTATTTTGGCTGTTTTGCTTCTAGATATTGATGATGATATTTTGATTAAAAGGATGCTTTCTAGGGGTAGGAAAGATGACACGGAATTAGTCATTAGAAATCGGCTTAAGATATATAGAGATATAACTTCTCCGTTGGTAAACCACTATAAAAAATTAGGGATACTTAAGTCTGTTAACGGTTCTGGGAATGTTGAAGATGTTAATAGTCAGATTAAAGCAGCATTAATTGAAACAGTGTAGTACAGTTGGAGTTTGCAAATAAGGAGACCCACACCCTATGAAGGTGCGAGCCTCAGTCAAAAAGATGTGTGAAAAATGTCGGGTGATTCGTCGCCATGGCAGGGTAATGGTCATTTGTACCGCTACTCAGAAGCACAAGCAGCGCCAAGGCTGAATACCTATCTTGGTACTGATCAACCTTAAAGACTCAAGACTGCTATGCCAGTTTTCATCTTTAATTTGATTAACATCCCACTCTATGAGTGGACTTTACTTACCCTTTTGTTGAAAGTTTAAGTGGCAAGAATCGCTGGCATTGATATCCCCCGTGAAAAACGGGTGGAGATTGCCCTCACCTATATCTATGGGATTGGATTAACACGATCTCAAAATATCCTTGCTGAAGCTGGGGTTAACCCTGATATTCGAGTCAAGGATTTAAATGATAGTGACGTTCAGAAACTCAGGGCTGCAACTGAATCCTTTACTCTTGAGGGTGATTTGCGTCGGCAGGAAGGCATGGCCCTTAAACGTCTTCAGGACATTGGGTGTGTTCGTGGTCGCCGTCATAGGCTGAGCCTTCCAGTTAGAGGTCAGCGAACTAGAACAAATGCACGTACAAGAAGAGGTTCACGTAAAACCGTTGCAGGTAGGAAAAAATAATACTTAATCATCTCTGCCTTGCTTAAAGGCTTTAATCCATTTACTACCAAAAAGGCCCAGCCTAATGGCCACACCAGCAAAGAAAACAGGTTCAAAGAAATCCAAGCGCAATGTCCCTAATGGGGTTGTGCACATTCAAAGCACCTTTAATAACACAATTGTCTCTATAACTGATACTAATGGAGAAGTTATCTCTTGGTCATCAGCTGGTGCAAGCGGCTTTAAAGGAGCTAGAAAAGGAACACCCTTTGCAGCCCAAACTGCGGCCGAGGCCGCAGCAAGGCGCGCACTTGACCAAGGTATGCGTCAGATAGAGGTTCTCGTTAGAGGCCCAGGTTCTGGACGCGAAACAGCCATTCGTGCATTGCAAGTGGCTGGTCTGGAAATCACATTAATTAGAGATGTGACTCCTCTCCCACATAATGGTTGTAGAAGGGCTAAACGCAGGCGCGTTTAATCCTTTTCGCTTAGTGTGATCTTCTTTAACTCTTTCTTATTGATTTAGCCCGTGTTGCAATACCAGATTGATCGGATCGAACATCAAGTTGCTGATGATCGTTCTCAAACAGGAATATTCCTAATAGGTCCTCTAGAAAGAGGCCAAGCAACAACATTAGGTAATTCTCTGCGAAGGGTTCTCATGGGAGGGCTTGAGGGCAGTGCGGTGACAGCCGTTCGCATCTCTGGAGTTAATCATGAGTATGCAACTGTGCCTGGAGTTCGGGAAGATGTTTTAGATATTTTGCTGAATTGCAAAGAGCTAACAGTGAATAGCCGTAGTCAAGAACTGGAAATTGGTCGTCTTGTTGCAACAGGTCCTGCTGAAGTGACGGCTCGTGATCTTCAATTTTCTTCTCAAGTTCAAATTGTTGATGCTGATCGTCCTATCGCAACTGTTAATGCAGGACATAACCTTGAATTAGAGCTTCATGTTGAAAGAGGTATTGGGTATAGACCTGTAGATAGAAGGAATGAAGAAACCAGCGCTATTGACCTTCTTCAGATAGATGCTGTTTTCATGCCTGTTAAAAAGGTTAACTTTACTATCGATGAAACAGCTGTCTCTGAGGGTGGCTCAACTCGCGAAAGGTTGCGTATGGAGATAGTAACTGACGGTTCAATAACACCTGATGATGCTGTCTCAGAAGCTGCTAATCAATTGATAGAGCTTTTTCAGCCTTTGGCAACAGTTACTATGGTTGAGGAGATTCCTCCAGAGCCCGAGCCAGCGGCTGAAGCACAGATTCCTCTAGAAGAGTTGAATCTTTCAGTTAGAGCATATAACTGCCTTAAGAGAGCTCAAGTTAATTCAGTGTCTGATTTGATGGGCTTTAGTTATGAGGATCTATTGGAGATTAAAAACTTCGGATCCAAATCTGCCGATGAAGTTATTGAAGCTTTAGAACGCATTGGCATTTCAATCCCTCAAAGCAGAACATCTGCATGATTTTAATTTTTCACTAGTTTCAGGAGTAATAACATGCGGCACCAACTTCGAGTCCCTCAACTTGGTAAACCAGCTGATCAAAGGAAAGCTTTATTGCGAGGTTTAACTACTCAGTTAATTCGCGAGGGTAGAGTCACAACTACAAAAGCAAGAGCAAAAGCTCTTAGAGATGAAGTCGAAAGGATGATTGGTTTAGCAAAGGAAGGAAGCCTTGCTTCTCGAAGGAGAGCTATTGGATATATATATGATAAAAAATTGGTCCATTCTCTTTTTGAGAAGGCTCAAGAACGCTACGGGGAGAGAAATGGAGGGTATACACGAATAGTGAGGACTGTCCCTAGACGTGGAGATAATGCACAGATGGCAATTATTGAACTTGTTTAATCAGCTAGATATACTGTTTAGTTGCAATGGCAATTAGACCAGTAGAGGAAATAATTCAAAAACCCTTAGTTAAAAGAATTGCCTTATCTATTCAGTATCAAGGAACTGATTTTTGTGGTTGGCAAAGACAGAAGACAGCTGGGAGTGTTCAGGAGACTATAGAAAAAACCATTTTTTCTTTGGAGCCTTTTTATCCAATAAAACTTGTTGCTGCAGGCAGAACTGACTCAGGCGTCCATGCTGCAGGACAAGTTGCTCATTTTGATTCTGTTGGACAAGTTCCAGTTAATAGGTGGCCTTCAGCTTTGAATGGAAGATTACCCTCATCAATAAGAGTCAGAGACTCTTCAGAACAAAAATCTGATTGGCATGCTTGTTATTCAGCACAATTTAGAAGATACCGTTACACAATTTATAATGGTTGTACACCAAATCTATTTCTAGAGCCTTGGAGCTGGCATAGATATCAATACGCTCTTGATGAAAACTTGATGTTAGAGGCCGCATCGGGATTAATTGGGTATTTTGATTTTTCTGCATTTCAAAGAAGTGGTAGTAATAGGAATAATTCTTTTACAACAATTCAAGAGGTGAGACTTTCAAGGAAGGGCGATCTATTGGTTTTTGAAATCCAAGCGAGTGGTTTTTTATATGGAATGGTTAGGTTATTAGTCGGGCAACTAGTTTTAGTAGGAGAAGGGAAGCTTTCTATTAAAGATTTTGAAAAAAGATGGAAAGATAAATTGAGATCAGAAGTGAAAGAGGCCGCCCCTGCGAGAGGTCTTTGCTTTCTTAGAGCAGGCTATAAAGAGCCTGTTTTTAGAGATAAGATCGTTTTTGATAGCTTTCCTGGTTTTTCTTTGTTGACAAGCGATCCACCTTCTAAATGCTGATTAATGCATTTGCAATATTAATTTCTTGAATTCTTTAAAAAATCATCTATGAAAGTGTAAAATGGATCTTTGAGATATAGATCAGATTTTGGTCTGAGTCTCATCGACTTCCTGCTCTGTTAAATCCAGGGCTATCACTAAAAACCGGCATGCCGGATAGATGAACAAGACTATTAATCCATCCATCGACTCGATAAATCGCCAGTGGTATCTGGTTGATGCTGAGAACCAGACACTTGGGAGACTGGCTACAGAGGTAGCTGCAGTTCTTCGAGGTAAAAACAAGCCTTACTTCACTCCCCATTTAGATACTGGGGATTTCGTTGTTATTGTTAATGCTGAGAAAATTCAAGTTACTGGCCGAAAGGGTACTCAGAAGCTTTACCGGAGACATTCTGGACGTCCAGGTGGTATGAAAGTTGAAACTTTTAATGCTCTTCAAGAGCGAATACCTGAAAGGATTGTTGAGAAAGCTATTAAAGGAATGCTTCCTCATAATGCACTTGGAAGGCAGTTGTTTCGCAAATTGAAAGTTTACAAGGGATCTGAACACCCTCATGCAGCCCAGAACCCTAAGGCCCTTAGTATTAATTCCAACGCATTAGTTAAATGAATAGCTCTTCTAAAAATCAAGTTGTTTACTTGGGTACTGGGCGCAGGAAAACATCAGTTGCCCGAGTTCGTTTAGTTCCAGGTTCGGGTAAAATAACAATTAATGGTCGCCCAGGTGATCATTATTTGAATTTTAATCCTGCATATATTTCAGCTGTGAAAGCTCCTTTACTTACTCTTGGTTTAGTTGACGCATATGACGTGCTAGTTAATGTTTACGGTGGTGGATTAACTGGTCAGTCGGATGCAATTAAACAAGGTGCTGCTAGAGCTTTATGTGAATTGTCAATGGATAATCGGAAACCTTTAAAAACGGAGGGTCATTTAAGTAGAGATCCTAGAGCTAAAGAAAGACGAAAGTATGGTTTAAAGAAAGCTAGAAAAGCTCCACAGTTCTCTAAACGTTAGTCTCGTTTAATTCTTAACTCATTTATTCAGTTTTCAAAATGCCTAAAAAAGATATTCATCCTAAATGGTATCCGGACGCAAAAGTCATTTGCAATGGTGAGGTAGTGATGACTACTGGCTCAACTCAGCCAGAGATTCATGTTGATGTTTGGAGTGGTAACCATCCTTTCTTTACTGGTACCCAAAAAATCCTTGATACGGAAGGTAGGGTTGATCGCTTTATGCGCAAATATGGGATGTCTAGCCCTGATGAAGAATCTGTAAAGGAAACAAAGCAATCTTCTAAAAAAACGACCAAAGATTCCACATCTGAGGAGTCTTAGTTATTTCTCAAATTAAAAGGAGTTGAGGATGTGGCGATGGACACTTCAACCCTGAAAGCAAGATTAGAAACCGCTAGCGCAAGTTTTAAAAACTTGGAATTGCAGTTGGCTGATCCAGATGTTGCCTCAGACCCCAAACGCCTTGAGACTATTGCAAGGGAGAGGTCTCGACTGGAACCTTTAGTTTTAGATTATCAACAACTTAAATCTATAGATGCAGAGTCAATAGAAGCAAAAGAGTTATTAAGAGAAAGTAAGTCAGATAAAGAAATGGAGTTGTTGGCTCAAGAAGAATTAAAGCGATTAGAGGATCTTGAGAAGGTTCTCCTTGAGCGTTTAACTATTGCGCTCTTGCCAAAGGATCCAAGGGATGAGAGAAGTGTAATGTTGGAGATTCGAGCTGGTGCTGGAGGAGATGAAGCGTGTATTTGGGCAGGTGACTTGGCGAGAATGTATGAAAGATATGGTTTGAAAGTTGGTTGGTCAGTGAAGCCAATTAGTTCTACTGAAGCGGATTTAGGCGGTTTCCGTGAACTAATTATTTCTGTAAAAGGGGAAGCAGTATTTAGTCAACTTAAATTTGAAGCGGGCGTACATAGGGTTCAACGTGTGCCTGCAACAGAATCTCAAGGCAGAGTGCATACTTCTACTGCTACGGTTGCCGTGATGCCTGAGGCAGATCCTGTTGAAGTGAAACTGGAGCCTACTGATTTAGAAATTAGTACAGCAAGATCAGGAGGTGCAGGTGGTCAGAATGTTAATAAAGTTGAAACGGCTGTAGATTTGTTGCATAAGCCAACTGGAATAAGAGTTTTTTGCACTCAAGAACGATCTCAGTTGCAAAATAGAGAGAGGGCTATCGAAATTTTAAGAGCTAAATTATTAGAACGAGAAATTGCTCAAGCGAATGCAAAAGAACGTTCTGCTCGATTAGCGCAAGTTGGAACAGGTGATAGAAGTGAAAAGATTCGAACATATAACTATAAAGATAATCGCACTACTGACCATCGATTAGGAGTTAATTTCCCTTTAGAAAGTGTTATAGAAGGACAGTTGGAGGAATTAATTGGAGCTTGTATAGCAGAAGAACAAAGATTGCAAATTGAAGAATTGGGTAACCAATCAGAGGAATAAAAACTTGATTACCCCCATCCAATTACGTATTTATTCCACTCTTTATGACGACCAGAACCTATTAGCTTAGTAGCTTCAAAACTAAGTGTATTAAATGGCTTATGTGGTTTATTTTTTAAAGGCATATTTGCTTCTTTAGGTGTGCGATTACCTTTTCTGATATTGCAGGAGATGCATGCTGTCGCAACATTCTCCCAAATGTCTTCTCCCCCACGGCTTCGAGGTATTACATGATCGATTGATAATTGATCACCCGAATAGGCACAGTATTGGCAGGAGTAATTATCACGTTGAAGGAGGTTCTTTCTGTTTAAGGCTAATTCTCGATATGGAACTTTAATAAAATATCTCAGTCGAATAACAGTGGGAAGTTTTACATTATTTCTAATTTCATGATTGGGATTCTCTTCCAAGCTCTCTGCTTTACCTTTAAGCATCAACACTGTGGCTCGTCGCCACGTGGTGATATTCAAAGGCTCATAGGATGCATTTAGTACTAGAACCTGGCTCATGCCAGCAACTTAATTAATATAATTCTACTTGCATTAGATGAATGCTGCTTGCCTCGTGAAGTACAAATCCTTTTCTTTAGATAGTATTGATCCTCGGCAAAGAGCTTGGGTGGAAGTTTTCCCAAGTGCGATTCGCGACAATACTCAAGTTGTTAAAAGTCTTCTTGCAGAAAACTGTCTCTTAATGGCGGTTGTCAAAGCTGATGGTTATGGCCATGGAGCTGGAACAGTAGCTGAAGCAGCTTTGGAAGGAGGTGCGGCAAATTTAGGAGTCGCAACATTGCAGGAAGCTCTAGATTTACGAAAACTTGGCATTTCTTGCCCAATATTGATACTTGGCAATTTAGTCAATTTGAAAGATTTAGATGCTTGCCTCAACTGGGACCTGATACCTACTATAAGTAGTTCGAGAGAAGCACTTTTATGCCAAAAAATTGCTGAATCATATGAGAAGAAATTCAATATTCATATTAAAGTTGATACTGGAATGACTAGATTAGGGTGTGATATAAGTTCTCTGAAAAGTCTTATCAATTTAATTGATACTCTTGAGAACATTGAGCTGGTAGGAATCTATAGCCACCTTGCATTGGCTGATGGTGAGAGGCATGGTCAGCCGGAAATAATTACCTCTCTTCAGAAAAAAAGGTTTAATTCATTATTATCTAATTTCAAACCTGCACGTCAAAATCTTTGTAGGCACCTGGCCAATTCGGCAGGCACCTTTAGAGATAAGGCCCTTCATTTCGATATGGTCAGGGTGGGTTTAGCTTTGTATGGCTACAAACCTTTTGAGGATTTTGCTGATAATTGTTCCTTAAAGCCTGCTTTAGCTGTAAGGGCCAGAATTACATTGATTCGCGATGTCCCTTCTCATACTGGGGTGAGCTATGGGCATGATTTCATTACAAAACGACCAACTCGTCTTGCTGTTGTAGGAATTGGCTATGCAGATGGAATAAATCGCGCTTTGTCTGGAAAAATTTCTGTTTTAATTAATGGTTATTTCTATCCACAAGTTGGTTCAATTACCATGGATCAATTGGTCATAGATATTACTGAAAACAATGATATTCGAATAGGAGATGTTGTTACTTTGCTAGGTGAGGACAAGGGTTCTTCCATAACTCCCTACGAATGGAGTCAAGCTTGTGGCTCTATCCCTTGGGAGATTCTATGTAGTTTTAAGTACCGTCTTCCTAGAGTGGTCATTTGATATTCCTGAAGAATCAGGGAAATTTCTTGGGATTTTGATGTTGTCTTGATAAGGTAATGAAGCTACTGGAGAGGTGGCTGAGTGGTTGAAAGCGGCTCCCTGCTAAGGAGTTACAGGAGGCAACTCTTGTCGAGGGTTCGAATCCCTCCCTCTCCGTTTAAACTTAGATGATTGGCTAATCTCAGATGAGTCTGGCGACCTTGAACAGATTGAATCGTACTTGCTCCC
>Ga0208410_1000794_pt1 | contig 17615 bp, 10 predicted proteins | sample ETN02SmetaG_3_FD_185787 | JGI IMG/M metagenome (GOLD analysis project Ga0208410, IMG submission 185787) | Marine microbial and viral communities from oxygen minimum zone, Eastern Pacific Ocean - ETNP2014F10-02SV257 (SPAdes) (version 2) | ecosystem: Environmental > Aquatic > Marine > Oceanic ... | reverse complement strand
TCGCGCGCCTCAGCCTCGGCCTCCCTCGACCGACGCGAGACACGACCGCGCGCGTCGTCGTCGCCGCCGTCCTCGTCGTCGTCGTCGCCGCCATCCCCGTCGGCGCGTCGTCGAATGAATCGAAAAGCGTCGACAAGGACAAAAGTGCGCTCGACCGCCACATCGCGACGCGCGGGTCGCGAGTCCCGCGCGCGGTCGACGTCGCGTCCGTCGATCGAGGCAAAAAGACGCGACGATACCGCGACGCCGTTCGAGGGTGACGACGGAGGAGGGATCGTCGAAGGGCGTCCCGGTATCGTGTTCGCGCGTGTCACTTAATTCATGACGGCGGCGAGCGGGACGGACGCGCGGGACGACGTCGAGGATGATTTCGGGTACGATGATCCCGACGTTCGATACGACGATCACGTCGCGAGGGAGGCGCTGCGAGCGTTCGTGCGCACGGCGCTGGAGGAGACGAGACGAGGGGGGAGTCATCGAGCGCAGTATTACGAACTCTTGGAGGCGTGCGCGGAGAGCGCGAGGGCGACGGACGGGGACGCGGACGGTGCGACGGCGTTGATGGATGCGTTGTGCTCGTACGCGACATTGATCGATGAGCGAACGCATCATCAGTTGGTGGAGCGAGCGTTTTTGCGAGTGGATCCGTGGACGTGCGCGAGACGAGTGCGAGAGACGGCGCTGCGGTTTGGGACGCAGTTGGTGTGCGCGCAGGGCGGGACGTTTAGCGGCGCGGTGGTGGGGAAATTGGTGGAATCGATGATCGCGCCGGTGGAGTACGATGAGTGGTGGCGCGAAGACGCGGATGAGGCGGACGAGGAGGCGATGGAACGCGCGAGGGTGGGTCGACGGGTGGTGGAGGACGTGACGAGTTGCGCGGGGAACATTTTGCGTTTGGTTCCGCAGAGTGAGCGGACGATGATCGCGGCGCTTCGAACGGGAATTCCGCACAAGAGCAGTCCGAAGGCGATGCAGGTGGGATACATGCGCGCGGCGTTCGCGTTGGTGGAGAGCGAGCGCGGGGCACCGCTTCGGGACGAGTTTTTGAAAGCCGTCGTCGCGCACGCGCTCGACGTGGACGTGGAGATCAAGTGGGACGACGTCATGGCGGACGCCGAGAGGACGAGCGCCGATCGTGGGGCGAAACGGGAGGAAGAAGAGGACGACGCCATTTTTGAGTTGGATGACATCGAAAAGACGATCGAAGAACAGTGCAGAGCGGAGTGGGAGCAGCGACCGGCGACGTCCGCGCCCTTGGCCGTGGATGAAGCCGCGGATACTCTAGACGCGTTGATGGAGCTCGCGCTGACGCACATCGACAAGCGTATCGATGACGGTGACGTCGTTCTCGTCAGGCGTGCGCTCATGCACGCGTTTACGCTCACGCTGTTACCTGCACCGAGGTCCAAGTTTGTGCAATTTCTAGTGTTCCATCTGTGCTCTCGAGACGAAGAGACGTGCAGAGAGTTGACTGAGCTCTTATTCACGAAATTAGTCGACGTATCGGAGGCTGGTTCCATACGACTCGCGGCGGCGGCGTACTTTGCCTCTTTCTTGGCGCGCGCGAAGCATTTAACGCCAGAGTTCGTGTGCGATCTCTTGAAGCGCTTAGTGGATTGGTGTCTGTCGCACGTGAAACAGCGAACCACGCCGGGAAGCGTGGCGTTGAGCGGGGCGATGGAGAAGACAAAGGTGGGAATGCCTCCGCCTCCGCCTCATCAAGCGTTAGCCGTATTCGACAGTGCCTGTCAAGCGATGATGTACGTGATTTGCTATCGAGCAGAGGACATCTCACGAGCCGGTGGGACGACGGCGATGAAGCTGCAATCCTTACCGCTGTGCGAGGTTCTGTATTCGCACCTGAGACCACTGGCGACGTGCCTGCCGTCCGTCGTGACGGAGTTTCTGCATCGAGCCGTCGGCGCGAACATGAACGGGTTCACGAGTGTTCTTCTCAAAGAACACATGGAAAGGATGGCAACGGGTCAAGGAACGGACGTCTCGTCAAACATGCCCCTCTCCAGGAATCCTTCGATGGACTTCACGAGTACCCAAATCGCGTCTACGTCTCGAAGTCGTTTCCCGCTTCGCATGTTTTTTCCCTTCGATCCGTACGTGCTTCGTCGAAGCGCAGATTTGTTGAAATTGCACGACACGTACGTATTCTGGACGGGGAGCGAAGTGGACAGAGCTGTCGATAGCGAGTCAGACATGGAGGACGAGGATGCGGAGGAAGACGACATGCAACTTTCGAGTGAGTCGGAAGATAACGAACTCGAGACGGTCAGTCGTTCGAGCTTGAGCGATCAGGCGAGAAGTTTCGGTGTTGGATCACTGAACACTCGACCGAGAAAGAAGATTTTCCGCGGATTGCGACAACCGAAACCGTTGTTCGGCCGAGCGCGTGCGGATGGATCTCCTCACTCGCCGGGTGGTGCGAGCGGACCCTCACCTTCGCCTGCGAGCGCGAATGGGTTCGCGGCGATGGCGGCGAGGTGGCGCCAGACCGATGATCCGAGCAGTCTCAGTCCGTTGCAAGACGAACTTCCGCAAGCCGTGCGAGGAACGCCTCCGCTCGTCGTGACCTCGTTCTTCACCGAGCCAGGGAATGAGAACTCATGACTTGTCGAATGGTGATTAGTGTTGTACGTCAATTACATGTTCAATTGTGACTAGTTGCTCCAGGCCGTCGTGCACGGCTGCAAATCTTGGCATGTGACCGTGGCGATCCCGTCGGTAACGAAAGATCCCGAGAAGGTCTTGTGTCTGCATTCAACGGTCGTGGAAATACTCGTACCGCCGTCGACGAAACCACCAACCACAGGTTCATCTACGACCGACGAGAAATTGTAACCGTATTTCGCTCTACACGCATCGTTTCGCCTATCCTTGATACAGCGGCGTGAATTCCACCATGTTGTACCACTTCGAGATACTTTGTCGCCGTAACAAATGGCGAAGTGTTCGTTGGGCAAATTCAAAGTCGTGTCTGTGCATGGATTCGGATCGCACATCAACTCGTACGGACGAGTCATGACGTTTGGATCATCCCATCTAAAAACTGAGTGAAAATTTGCGTAAAATGGTCGCGATATGAAAGAGTAAAATATTGGCACTTCGAAGTCGCACATCTCACGGGCCTTGACCCAACCAGGTTTCAAACCATTTGCGTTTCTTGCCGCAATATCAGGATTGTGTCTTTTCGTACGTGGGGTCCTTTGCGAAAGAACTCCGTATCCGGCCCAACGCTTGCAAAATTGGCCGCTTGCGTTAACGAAACAGTTACCCGGGGTCATACCACCGATGAACTGAGCAGGTTGCGGTGCCTTTCCGACGTTGTTCGGGACACCGATGAAAACAACTCGCGTACCAAACATCTGGTGCACCATACCATAGAGCTGAACGTACCGGTACTTGTAATGGCACATGTCGCTTGATTCGCCATCAATGCCCGTCCAGTAGTCGACCTCTGTGCCTAAAACTGTCTTCGTCCAGCGAGAAAGACGCTTGTATTTATCAGCGGCAGCGTTACTACAGTCAAGCCAACCGAAGTTCATCTCGGGTGCGCCATCGCTCACCATGTAAACGACGGAGTTTTCTATGCCGAACTGTTCGTTATTCTTTAGATAATCTCGCGCAATCATCAGAGCTTCCGCAGTCGGCGTTGCTGTGGCGCAACATTCGTTTTTTATCGCGTTGGTCTTTTGCATCCACTGGTCGGCGGTGTATCGCCCCATTGGAATTGCCAATTTCGCACCGTTACACGTGTCTGCGTCGAATCCAGGGAAGAGCATCACTCCCATTCGAGTATTCGTTGAAGAAGCGGCGGCACAGTACAACTTTTGAATCAAAGGAATGACATTGTTTCGAAAGTTATGGCCACCGATCGACGCACTTGCGTCAACGAGAAAGAGAACATCTCTGTCTTTAGCTTGTTTGCACGCGCCCATACCCGCACAATGACCCGTCTGCGTGAACGCGGGATTCGGCTCTACAAAATTCGACGTCTTCAGCGCGAGATCAGACGCATCACACACCGGTGGATCGGCGACTTCTGGCATCGAAAAGCACGGTGGTTTTCTGAAATTGTCGCCACACACATTGTTCACATTTGCCGGGACCGGTTCACACGAGCCCCACACGTATCTTATATCCGTGGAAGAAGGCACGATGCGATTATGCCACGTGAAACCATCCTGCTCGGTGTATACGGAGTCCACGCATGAAGCGTTGACGAGAGGAGACATGCTCGCGCAAGTGTGGTGCTCGAGATCGCGCTCTTCATAGTAACAGGCCGGATCACCGTCGGGGTGATCCTCACTTCCAGACCAGTTGAATTCCAACCCTGAATCGTAGCGGTGCTCGCAGTTTCCGCGCGTGCCGCAGTTCATGTTCTTTACACACCACTCCTCTTCCCACGGGGTGCAACTTCCCTTCATCACCGCGAACGCAAACTCGTCGCCCGGTTGGTACATGTCCGTCGTCACGCTGAAAACACCCTTCAGCGCCGTTTCCTGCATCTCCATTCCATGTTCCACGGGCCAATGCGTGCAGTCACCACCCGGACATCCCACGAGTTTCACGCGACATCCCGGTTCGAAGGGCAAATACTCATCCTTCGTCCCCTGCGGAATCCCGCACGTGTACACCGTGAACGTTCGATTCACCTTGGGAGTCGAGCCGGGATCCGCGCCGAGATTACTCGCTTTTTGCTCTCGCGACGGTCTGATCACGACCCTACCACCGTCCCGCGCGAACGCGTGCGAATACGCCGTTTGCGTTTGGTGCGGCGATCTTCGGCGCGGTGGAGATCTTTCGGAGATCGCCGCCGCCGCCGTCGCCGTCGCCGTCGCCGTCGCCGTCGCCGACGCCATCATCCCCAGGAGCGCGATCGTCCACGTCAGCGGCGACGTCATCGCGCGAGATCGGGTCCGCGGCATCGCGTCGCGCAGTGTCGCGTCGTCGAGGTGGAAGATACGGGCAACACCCACGTTTGGTGTTGGCATCCGACGCGCCGCGCCGACGCCGTTCGGCACTCCACGTCGTCTTCCACGGCGCCGCGGACCTCGAAGCTCGTGGGAAGCGCGCGAAGAGATCGCCTCGGTCACCGTCTCCATGCGCGTCGGCGCGCGCGGTGCGTCTCGGGAGGAGCGCGCGCGGTTGCTTTCGCGCGATGCGCGAGAGATAGCGCCGAGCGACGAGGGCGACCGCGAGCTCGAACCGTCGGTGTCCTCGGCTCGATGGCGCGGGACGCGCGCGATCGTTGTTGTCGCCGTCGCGGCGTCGTTGGCGCTCTCAGCCGCGGTGGGATTCAAGGCCGAGGGTGGATCGCGGTTGCTTGCGATGCTCGGACAAGGCGCGCAGCAGACGCCGTGCGACTACGCGACTACGTTTTGTCAAATGGTCGAACAAGACGAGGTTGGTGAAGACCCGCTGTCTACTTGTTGCTTTTTGACGCAGCAGGTGGCGACCCAGCGGGACTGTCTGTGCAATCCGTCCGATTACGGCGTGAATCAGGGCGAAAATTCGACGGCGAGCTTGGGCGCTGTAAAGAAGTCGTTGCATCGAAAGGAGAGATTGGGCGCGCGTAGAGACATCAGTTCGCTCGGCCAGGCGCACCACTTTCAGAGTCCAGGTTGTAACACGGCCGGCTATTGCGATACGGAACATTCGGACGATAATATCGCTTCCATGTGCTGTCACTTGGGTTCCTCGGCGTCGGAAGTGGCTGATTGTTTGTGTAATCCCACTGCGTATGTGTAGTGGTTCGAACGAGCGTGTCGCGTTGTATCGAGTGTAATTTTCATAATAGTGATGATTTCATCAATTTGATTATCTTGACGTCTATCTCCGTCCATTTTTCGGGAGGAGGAAACCTAAAGCTAAGCCGAGAACGCTCGCGGCGACGATGCGAATACCATCCTTTGCGCCGGCAGCATCCGCGCCGATCATCTCACACAACGCGGCGCAATAATCTGCGTTCGTGTCCTCCAGCGCATCGAATAGTGAACCCGTGATACGCATGGACGCCACACCGTATGTCACCTGCGGGTCGACGCTCCACTCGCCGATAGTTTCTTCGGAAATTCCCGCATCCATGAGTGCCGCGCCGAACGATGTTTGCGCAAACGGAATTCCTAACCAATTGTTCATCTCGGCGCACGCTTCGAAAGGACTCGCGCTCGCGTGCACGCCGTTCTCCCCAGTCGTCGGCTGCGCCTTGAGTCCGAGCGCTTCCCAATCGTTATAAATCATTCCCCTGAGCGAAGATTCCGGAGCCTTGGACGGCTCCGTCGGTCCCAAGAGCTCGCCTCTAAAGTGCTCCCACGACATCTTCTCGCTCTCCCACTCCACGACGTAATAGTGAATACACGTCCCGGGCTTCACGAATTTCGACCGCATCGTCATGTAAAATCCGTTAAAGACGTAACAATCCTTAATCTTCGCGCAATAGAAACCACCGCCGAGCTTGACCATCTTCCCATCCTGCTTGGCTTGTTGCCAGACGCCGTCGAGCTGCGTCGGCGTCATCTTCCACTTTTCGCACGCCTTTTTCGAGTTCAACGCCAGTCCACGGGCGAGAACATCCGACCATTCCACGCCGTACGCCTTTCGAAACTTTTCTTCCGGCACGTTGAGCGCCGCCGCGTCGAGCAGCGTCGCCTTGGACGCGATGGCGTAGTAGTGTCTATCCACCAGTTGATCCGCATCGATGCGTTCCGCCGTCACCTCGCCCTCGCGCGTGATCCTCAACCCGCTCCCGGTGAGCGTCGCGGACACGAGAGATAACGTCTCCGGCGTCACCGCGTGCGGCTTCACGAACACGAACGCGGTGTTCGTCACCATGTCGACGCGCTCGAGTCGGTCGATCTGGGCAAAGGATGTGTTGGATTAATCCACTCGGTCGACGTTCTTAGTCTCACGCGTCGGATCGCGCGCTCGTTCGACGACGACGCGACGCGGACGAATGCGTCGAGTCGTTCGCGCGCGCGTGGCCTGGCGTGCGACGCACTGCGGCGACGGCGCGCGCGCGTTCGCGTCTCTCTCTCTCGCGCGCGAACGGATGCTCGACCGTTTAAAACGGTGCGAGACGGGATTTAGTAGTGTGTCGTCTTTTAGGGTATCTCTCGTGCTAGGGTTTTGAATGATAAACAGGGGCCTTATCCGCGACGATGACGTCCCCGAGCGGCGACGTTTTTCGGCAAATCGCGACGCCGCGGCGCGCGTCGATTCAAGGTCGAGCGAAGAGAACATCGAGCAAAGAGTGATGATGTCGTCCTCCGCGCTCAGCGCGCGACGAGGGGCGCTCAGTCAAGGATCGCCGACGACGCGGGGTGCGAGGAATCAGCAGAGACAACATCGGGCGGGCGGACGCGCGCGCGTCGTGCGCGTCGAGGCGAAGGATTACCCGAAGCCGGATGCGATCTCGCAGACGGAAAACTATCGCGTCGCCGGTGCGCTGTCGAGCAGATTCACGAGCGATCTCAAGGTGAGCGGTGAGGGACAGAAGAAGAAGGTGGCCATCGTCGGCGGCGGGTTATCCGGCTTGGCGTGCGCCAAGTATTTGGCGGAGGCTGGTCACGAACCGATCGTGTTGGAGGCGAGAGATGTGCTCGGGGGTAAGGTGAGCGCGTGGCAAGATAAGGATGGGGATTGGATCGAGACTGGTTTGCACATTTTCTTCGGGGCGTACCCGAACATGATGAACCTCTTCTCCGAGTTGGACATCGAGGATAGATTGCAGTGGAAGGTGCACAAGATGATCTTCGCCATGCAAGAGCTTCCGGGTGAATTCACGACGTTCGATTTTATCAAGGGTATCCCCGCGCCGTTCAACTTTGGCTTGGCGATTCTCCTGAACCAAAAGATGTTGACCTTGCCGGAAAAGTTGCAAACGGCGCCGGCGCTCTTGCCGATGTTGATCAAGGGCCAAGAGTTCATCGATGAGCAAGACGAACTCAGCGTCTTGGATTTCATGCGCAAGTATGGTATGCCGGAGCGCATTAACAAAGAAGTTTTCATCTCCATGGCGAAGGCTTTGGATTTCATCGACCCAGACAAATTGTCCATGACTGTCGTGTTGACGGCGATGAACCGTTTCTTGAACGAAACGGATGGCTTGCAAATGGCGTTCTTGGACGGTAACCAACCGGATCGTCTGTGCGCACCGATGGTGGACTCCATCACGAAGAATGGTGGCTCTGTTCACATGAAGCAACGCCTGAAGGAGTTCGTGCTCAACGAAGACGGCTCCGTCAAGCACTTGGCCATGGCGAACGGCGACATCATCGAGGCTGATGAGTACATCTCCGCGATGCCGGTTGACGTCATGAAGCGCATGATGCCGAAGCAATGGGGTGAGATGCCGCACTTCGCGCAGCTCAAGGAACTCGAGGGAATCCCCGTCATCAACATCCACCTTTGGTTTGATCGCAAGTTGACAAACGTCGACCACTTGTGCTTCTCTCGCTCTCCGCTCCTCTCTGTGTACGCCGACATGAGCACCACGTGCAAGGAGTACTACGACGAAGAAAAGTCCATGCTGGAGCTCGTGTTCGCGCCGTGCTCGCCGATCGCGGGCGGTAAGACGAACTGGATCGCCAAGAGCAACCAAGAAATCGTCGACGCCACCATGAAGGAGCTCGAACGTCTCTTCCCGCTCGATATCGGTCCGAACTCGCCGGACGGTGTCGGCGCCAAGTTGCTCAAGCACGCAGTCGTGAAGACCCCGCGCTCTGTGTACGCCGCGATCCCGGGTCGTAACAAGTTCCGTCCTTCCCAAGAAACTCCCATCAGCAACTTTACGTTGGCGGGCGATTACACGTCTCAGAAGTTCTTGGGTTCCATGGAGGGTGCGGTGCTCGGCGGTAAGCTCGCCGCCGAAGTCGTCGCGTCGCGTGCCAAGGGTATGGCTACCCAAGGTTTGAAGCCGGTTCAACAGTCCATCATCAACGGCCTCTCCGCGGGTGCGGATGAAGCCATGGGTCCGGTGGGCGAAACCGAGTTGGCCTTTGGTGGTGGCAAGGTGATGGACGAAAGCGATGAGGCTGATCTCGCCAAGTTTGACGCCGAGCAGCTAGTGAAGCTCGATGGTTGGACTGGATCCAAGGAAGCGGCGCGCGCGCGTTAATTTAATTTTATCGCCTTGAATTTTTTTTCCGCGTCGCGGTTGTCTACAATACAATTCATAACATTTCAACTACAGGACGCACGTGCGTCGCCTAATACACTAAAAACGTATCGCTATCGCAGTATGCCAGCGCGAGCGCCGTGCCAGCTTCGGTCGGTTGCGTGAAAGCGCACTCCTTGGAGGCGATCACGTACCCCGGCACCAAGTGCGCGCGCATCGTATTCAACATCTCTCGAGCGAGGCCGCGTCTTCTGGCTGTCGAGTGCGTCCAGATCGCGCGCACACCACACCGCGCGCTCTCTGGGATCCCTGAATGACTCACAATCGTTCCCTCGGTCGCACTCGTGGGTAACTTCACACCAGGAAGCGTCCTGAAGGCCTGGCTCAACTTTTCCGCGAAAAGTGCGCCGATGACACGATTCCCCTTCTTTTCCACGCACACGAACGTTCTGACTTGGTTCTTCGTTTGATCGAAGATCCAATTTTCGGGTAAACTCAGCTCTCGCTCGACTTTTTTGGAAACACGCTCTATCGCACCGGTGTTCGCCTTGACCGCGTCCAGTCTGACGCATCGTACGTCTCCGTCGGCGTTCTCCCAAACCACGCTCTGCCCATCATCCGGTTTGAGCGTGATCGCGCCATATCCGTCGGCGTTGGCTAAAAACTTGGCGTGATACTGTGCGTGCGTCTTCTCGTCGTCGGGTTCGCCCTTGGCGTACACCAATCCACACTTGGGGCACGTCTCGTGTCGCATCGTCGACTGTCCCAAATCCAGGCACATCTGCGTCCGTTTCTTCTTCACCACCTCTCCCGTCTTCGCCGTCGCTTTCGTCACCGTCGACGCCGACGCTCTCGTACCTTCGCTTTTCGTCCCGTCTCCTGTGCCGATCGAGTCCAAATACGCCCGAGTGGCCGACGGCGTCGCCTTCGTCGTCGGCTCGGCTCGGCTCGCCGACGCCGCGTTTAAACTTTTCGCCCGCTTCCGTCGCCCGTACGTCGTCGGCGCCGTCGAGCGCGCGCCCTGGCGCGCGTCATCGTGAAACGACACGTTTGCCGTCGACGTCGCGCTCGACCGTCGCGCGCGCGCGTCATCGTCGACGTCTTCCCGATGGCCATCTTTTTCAACCGAATCGTCCACCTCATCGCCCGCGCGCGGCGCGGCGCGGGGTGTCTCGCCCGGTCTCGGCGGCGCCCTGGCGCCGGCAAAGAGCTCTCGAATGTTCGCCATGCGCTCGGCGTTCGTCCCGCGCGCGAGGACGACGGGCGCGCGAGTTCTCGCGGCTGCGCCAGAGAGTGACGCGCGTGGGCGCGCGCGGGACATCTTCTACCGCGACGAGAGCGGCGCGCGCACGAGGGCAGAGAGAGGTGCGCGGTGATCTCGACGACGACGCGCGCGCGAAAACGCGCGCGAGGACGCGCGAGGACGCGCGCGAGGACGCGCGGTACATTTCTAGGGCACGGCTCGAGACCACTCGTCCCGAGACTGCTCGACGTCGCGACGATCGCGCGCGCGGGAGGAGAGCGTTTCCGATGAGGAAGTCATGATATACTTTCGTTCTTCCGAACAGCCCATGCGCTTTGGGGAACAACATCACCTTGGAGAACCGAGGAAACGCTCTTCGCCGCGTTCGCCGCGCCGACGGATCGTCTCGACGTCGACCGGTCGAGCGAAAGATACCGTCGTCGCGCGTATTTTTTCGATCGAACGATTCTGCTGATGATACAACATTGCATTGGAGACCTGATCGTAAACGTTACGTGGTGTCGATAAAGCATTGGAGACCTGAACTGAAGAATCGCCTTTTCAAACGAAACAAGCTGCGGACCTCCGCCGACGGCGACATCCGTTCGTAGACTGACGTGGACGCGCGCATCGTGAACTCGCGCCTCGCGACGCAGGTGTCGAGATGGGGGTGTTTTTTAGTAAGCTGTTCTCGTACTTTGGCGATAGAGAGGCGAGAATTTTGGTCTTGGGTTTGGACAACGCTGGGAAGACGACCATCCTCTACCGTCTGCAGGTGGGCACGGTGGTGAACACGATTCCGACGATCGGGTTCAACGTCGAGACGGTGACGCACAAAAATGTCAAGTTTCAGGTGTGGGATCTCGGCGGTCAGACGTCGATCCGGCCGTACTGGAGATGTTATTATCCGAACACGCAAGCCATCATTTACGTCGTCGACAGCTCGGACATCGAGCGCGTGGGCACGTCTAGAGAAGAGTTCCACGCCCTCTTAGAGGAGGAAGAGTTGAAGGACGCCATCTTGCTCGTGTTCGCGAATAAACAAGACCTTCCCGGCGCGCTCTCCGACGCTGAAGTCACCGAACAACTCGATTTAAGTTCAATCAAAAATCGTACGTGGGCCATCTTCAAGTGCTCCGCGTTAGAGGGCAAGGGCTTGTTCGAAGGGCTCGATTGGCTCGCGGACGCGTGTTCGGCGGCGAAAAAGTAGACGATTTAGCAAACGCGATTCGCTCACGGGGTCGGTCGGTTATTTAGATTCTTTAGACGCGCTGTGTAAACCTCCTCGGTATTAACCTCCCTCCCTCATCTTCACTCGCCGACCCCGCGTCGCGCGTCGCGCGTCGGACGTCGACGCGATGCGCGGCGCGCCTGGACACGAAGACCCCGGCGCGGACGACGTCGAGCCGGACGTGGATGCCGTCGAGGCGTTCGTGCGCCGCGAGACGAAAGCGAGCGGCTGGGATACGTTTAGTAAACTTCTCAAGGACATTCGCGCGTACAGGGCGCGCGACATCGAACGAGACGGCGCGTCGGTGCGCGCGCTCGCCGATGGTGATCCCGACGCGCGTCTTCCCGTGGGTAGCGGGTACGTGGACGGCGTCAACGCGCTCGCGGATGAGCGTTCGCCGAGACTGGCGCCCGACTGGCCGCTGTTGACTTTCGGACTGGAGGACGACGCGAGCGCGGCGACGGACGGGGACGAAGGCGAGAAGGGGACGAGTAGCTCGTTGCCACCGCGACGAACGAGTTTTGCTCACCGAGAGCACGCGGAGAGGCACGCGCGCCGAGTGCAAGGGTTGCACTCGGGCGGCGTCACCTCGGCGTTGGGGTATTCTCGAACGGAGCTCGCCACTTTAGGAAACGTGGAGAAGAGACGCGCGTTTAGGGAGGTGCACAAGAATCCATCAAAGTGTTTGAAACATTTCTGCACGCCCGGACGAGTGTGGGAAGGGACGATCTCGATTCCGGGTTCGGGCGCCGTGGAGGAGTCACACGGGTCGCCGTATGCACTTCAAGTGTTGTGGTTCGACGCCGCGGCGGGGGCGTTCTTGATCTCTCACACCGCGCAGGGCGACGAGCAATTGTGTCATCTGATGCTGAAAGACGACGGTCGAGAGGGAGTGATGGCTCTGTCGTTCTCCGATAACGAGACGTATTGTTCGGGAAGTATCGACGGAGAAACCGGGGTGATTAGAGGCACCGTCGGCCAACTCGTTCGCGCGGAAGAGGGATTTTTCGAAGAATCCGATTCTTCGCGAAATACGTTTGAGTTAGTGCCGATAGACATCGATGAAGCGGAGGGACGCGACGAGCCGATGGATCGTAGAAGGCGACTTCAAATCGCGCGCGTGCTGCAAAGGCGCAAACTCGTCTCCCAGTGGAGTCGCAGCGCGAACATACTCGGTGCGACGTACAGCGCCATCCAATTCGTCAAGGATACGATGCGTAGTGAACACATGTGGGCGTACATGCTTCGCAAACTCACGTTTGAAACACGACTGATGGAAGTAAAGGATGAAAGCGTGTGCTCAAATGTGAGAAACGTATCCGCCGCGGCGCATGGAGACGACCCGGTGGAAGACAAGCACGAAGGAGACGTTGAGTCGCTTGAAGAGATTGAAGAAATCATGCTTCCTGTCAACGTGACGCTCGCTACGTGGAGAGAAGAAAATTCTCTGTGGATGTCGTTTCCGTCTCCCGCTTTATCACGCACCGTGATAGTCGAAGACAAGGAGCGCGATTGGTGTGACATTTGGACACTTGAGCGCATGAATGCGGAGTTTTTGGGGTGTAAATTTAGGTTGTACACGCGTTTATTACGCGCGCGCGTCTTCCAGACGATTAAAGAAAAGCAGACATACTTGAGTGAATTCAAAACGTTGCGTTCTGAATGCCACAACGAGATGAATCGCGTGTTGAATAACATGAATCTTCTCTTGTGGCGATTGTTCTATGGAAGCGAACTGCGAGGAAATGATCGACAGGCGCTCGTGAAAAATATGGTCGGCATATTACGCGTCGAGGAAGCGCGCATGATCATCGCCTATGACAACGTCGACAAGGCTCTCCGCGAGTGCGACGCGCGAATACCGCTAGACGCCATCAAGCAGAGATGCTCCATCGCGTCAAAAGATTCGCACGTGTGCTCCATTTGTTTACTAGACATTGAGCAAGGAGAAGAAGTCTTGACGCTCGATTGTTCTCATAGTTTTCACATCGCGTGCTGTTCCACGTGGTTGCACACGCACGCAACCTGTCCGAACTGTCGTAGCCCTCAGTCCACGGCGGCGAGCCAACACGCAGCCACGACGTAGTTCCATTGTACTGTACATGTTAGTATATTTTTTCTACAAACGATGTTCTATTCGTCATCTGAAAAGCTTGCGGTCGCTAAAGCTCGCAGCTCTGTCCGTAATTGATGGGTCGATCGGCGAAGTCTCAAATACTGCGCTCTGGCTGCCGACGATTGTAACGAACTCTGGATTCGCACAAAGTTTTTCTGAATCGCTTCTTCATCGTCATCATCGGATGACCCCGTTTCTTTCGTCTCTTCGATGCGCTTGGGCCGAGCCTGCGTCGCCTTTCCTTTCGGAAGTCGTCTGGCGCGCATCACCGGTCGGCGCGTCAGCTTCTGCGTGTTGATGGGTTCTTCGCCGACGGGCGTGAGAAGTTCACTCATCAAATTTTGCATCTCGCCCTCCTTCATGCGACGCACACGTCGTTTTCCTAATTTTGCGTGAAGTTGGGCGTCGACGTATTCGGGCTTGACGTTCAGTTCTCTAAGCGTTTTCAGTAAACACTCTCTTGCATGCTCCGCGCGCTTGACGATGGTGGCAGCTTCGGTTTCGGAATCGTCGCTCCCCTCGACTTGTAACTCTCGGACGCGCGCTTTGGACGATAACATCGACCTCGTCGCTTTTCTGCGAGGACGCGACTTGGAGAATGAAACCCCCTCGCTGTCGGAGTTATCAGAGTCGCTCGGTAACATGGTTCGTCGGAATTGATGCGTCGTCGCAGACACGTTCGGCGCGCGAGAGGTGCGATTGGTGCGGAGATTTATGCTGTCCAGAGCGCTCGTGAGATTGGCTTCGCTGATGTACGCGGCGATGCCTTCGTATCCACAGTGAATCGCGAGTTCGGCGGGTCCGAACATGTGTCCATCCCACATCGCGACTGCACGAGACTTGGCGCCGTAGTTTAAGAGGGTCGCCACCACCATCTCGTGCCCGCGAGCGACCGCCCAGTGCAGCGCGGTACGCTTGTGCTTGTCCGCGTGATTCAAATCTATACCCGTCGCACACATCGCTCGAACGGCCCATTCAATACCGAGGGCGGCGCAGCAGTGAAACAGCGTGAGTCCTTCTCGATCGTTCCTATTGTACGCGCTCGGCGCGAGCGCGAGTTTCATCAACGTCTTGTGAGTTTCTTGCGTTCTTTCGACTACCTCCCCGACGACGTCGTCCTCTGCGACATTGGCCACTTTTGCAACTTCTTCCAACTCGTTGACCGCGGTCGCCGCCGTCGGGACGGCGAGACGAGCCTTCGTGCGTCGGTTTTCGTGAACGATGACCGATTTCAATCGAGCCTGAATCATCCCGTTGAGTAAGACCATCAAGTCTTCGTCTTTGATGTTATCCATGTTGTACGGATCTATCTGCAATCGTTCGGCGGCGCGAAGCGCGCTCAGGGCGTTCATATGCATGGTCGATCGAGAGACCGAGTCGTATAGATTCATCAGTTGTGATCCCGCGGTGCCTTCGCCGCTTTTTCCATTCGACATCTCGCTCGAGTCGGATCCTATTGTCGTCAAGAGTTGCACCAAGCGCATTTGAAAGTCGCGATCGGACATCTCCGCGCTCGGATCGACCGGCTTCGACGCGAACAGGTTCTTCTGTGATCGCGCGACGGCTGAATCGACGTACTCGAACGAACACATTTCGCTGACGGGATGTCCGTTGCCGTTGTCCATGGCGAGAAACATCGAGACGCGACCCGGTGGGTGTGGAGGAACCTCGCATTTTAAAACATTCGGCGCCAACCTCTCGATGCTCACCGATTTTGTACCGAACACGCAACACATATCAATCTCTTGATCGAACTCGACCAAAGGATTACCGGTGATGATGACCTTCGCGCCGCCCGTGATGTCGTCCCACGACGGCGTGAAATCGATGATGCTCCACAAAATGTGCACGCCCGAAGGCGTGGCGGGAATTTGTCGGAAAATTCGCGAGGGCGGTCGCTCTATGACGCAGACGTCATCGTTATCCGCGCCGTTCGCGTCCGGGCTCACACCTTGTCCACTCAGATCATCCGTAGCCACGGGTGTCGCCCTTTCACTCGGTTCGCCGCTCAGTTCATCGCTCGGCGTATTCGTCGCCGCTCGACGGCGAGACGCGTCGACTGCGCGGTCGACATCCTCTTGGAGCGATCGCATCTGACTATCGATGGTCTTGATGGATTGAGAGTCTTTGTCCGTGCTCAGACTGCCCTGCCACTGCTCGCGAATGCGCTCGATGCGTCGCTCCAACTCCTCCAACGACAAGACGGGACCGTCGTCGTTCGCCGGAGATTCGCGATCCTCGTACGACGACAGATGTCGACGGCCCGAGTGCGCGTCGTCGACGTTTTCGTCGATATTGCTGAACTCGCGCATGAGTTGCGAGAGAGACGTCGTCGGGCCGTCGGCGTCCGCGCTAGAGTCTGGATCGAATATGGACGACCACACGCCGTCGCCCTCGTCCAGACCCGTCTCGTGGAAAATCTGCGCCAGATCTTCGTCGTCGCGTTGTAACATCTCGTTCACGTTTCGACGCGTCACCGCGGTGTATTCACCGTCGTGAATGGACGCCGTTAACCCTTGCTCAGGACCCGATTTCCCGCTCCTGGACGCGCCGGCCGCCGTCGTTCGCTTGGTGCCCGCTCCCTTGACGACACCACCCTTGGATTTGCGATTCATCGCCGCCGCGTACGCCGCGTACGCCGCGCTCCCAGCCGCCAGCGCGCGCGCCGGATGCTGTTTCACTCGAAGATAATGCACCAACACCGCCCCTTCGTCCATGTTCAGCAACCAATAACAACGCCGCTGAAACCTCGGATCATCCTCGCAGTGCGTGTAATAACAATTCAAGAGCTCCACCGTCCCAACCTTTAACTTTTCGTGCGTCTCTCGCACCGTCTTCCCATCCTTTTTCTTTTGCCAATTGTGTCCATCCTTTCGAAAAAAACGCACCACGCGTCGATTGATCAGATACAACGTCCCCGCCCTCGGTTTCATCGGCGCCTCCGCGCTCGCTTCGAATCCATACGCCACGTAATTCAACAGCGCGTCGCACACCTCGGTGTTCCTCAACCATCTCGTCTTGGCGTTTTTCACGATGTCCGCCGCGCGCGTCCGCGTCGCCGCGTCCGCCACACCCTTCGTCCCCGCATCCACGCGTAACGGCACCGCCCCTCGCGTCAACACCGACGCCGTCCCGACGTCCGCGCGCGTTCGACCCACATCCAATCCATCACCACCGTTTCTCCCCTCCGCGCCTCGCGCGCGTCCGCGTCTCGCCGGCGCGGTCCCGACGTCCGCGTCCACCTCGTCGTCCATACTCCCGATCCCGACCTTTCGCGTCGACGATCGCGCGCGGTACATCGCGCGCGTCTCGATTCCACCCTTTTCCCGAGTCTATTCGCGCGACGCGCGCACGAATCGATCGTTTCGATCGATGCAATCGATGCAATCGATTCCCGGGCGAAATGTCGTCGTTTCTTTCGGTCGTTCCGTTCGATTCCGTCCGACGAACGCCTCGGTCGACGCGTCGACGCGCCGCGCGGACGACGATCGAGGCCCCGCGCGCGCGCGCGCGTCCGTCGCCTCGTCCGTCGTCGCGCACTGTCGAGGTGGAATCGAATCCGTGCATGTATGTCCCGGGACAAACGACGAGTCATGACTCAAGAAGACGTGACCGGCGACCGACCGGATGACGACACATCGGCACTCATCGGCGTCGCACCGTCGACGGCGCGCGCGTCGTCTCTCGCGCGTTCGGTCGCGCGCTCGGTCGCGTTCGGTCGCGTTCGGTCGGTCGGGTCGGTCGGTCCGTCGACCGCGCGCGGTGGACGCGCGCGTTCATTCATTCATTCGTTCGGTCGGTCGGTCGGTCGAATCGACATGACCGTCGTGAGCGACGGGGAGGAGACGGACGCGGAGCTCGCGGCGTACGTGGAGACGGCGATGACGACCGCGAT
>Ga0208410_1000791_pt1 | contig 17640 bp, 8 predicted proteins | sample ETN02SmetaG_3_FD_185787 | JGI IMG/M metagenome (GOLD analysis project Ga0208410, IMG submission 185787) | Marine microbial and viral communities from oxygen minimum zone, Eastern Pacific Ocean - ETNP2014F10-02SV257 (SPAdes) (version 2) | ecosystem: Environmental > Aquatic > Marine > Oceanic ... | reverse complement strand
GGCGGCATTGAACTCGTGTACAAGCTCTCTGATGTTTTGGATTTGCGCGGAGACATCGGTCTCGGCACACCCAGGCATCCGTGTCTGTACGCTGACGTCAGCATCACGTGGCTTCCGCGAAAACCCACTTCTTACTTGTACAGCGTGCACAGCATCGAGGCTGTGGTGATTCCCAACCTTCGATCGCTTCTTACCATCGTTCGCACGGGTGGCGTAAAGAAGGATAACTCGGGACTGCAGTATCCGTGCGCGACCGCGTCGAGCTGTACGCTTCAAGAGATGCAGAACGGATGGGATACCGAGCTCTCATCAAGAATCTCAGCGTGGAGGCGTACGCTTGACTTTTCTTCGCCGCAGGTGCATCTCTTGCCCAAGCCCTCGGCTCCGGCAGAGTATGAAAAGGATTACTCGCAAGTTGAACGGATCACAGCGCCGCTCATGGGCAAGCGCTCGATGTACAGTCGGACTCTTGAACACGGTGAGAACGAGTTCAACGAGGAGCTCGGGAAAAATGAACGACTAGCGGCGCAAGACATGGCGAACGAATGGATGAAGTTTGGGGGGATGTCGTTGCTCGATTTCGGCATGCTGCCGTTCCCGTCTGTCATGTTACCGTACATCAACTTTGGACGCCTCGCCGGGTTCATCGAGAATAAGACGCCGCATTTATCCATCGGATACCCAAAGACTCTGCACAACGCCGCGAACTTGCACGACGTATTCACAGATAGAAGCGCGAGCGTCGCCGAATCTATTTATTCTCTCGGGGCGAATTCATTTGCCATCGAGGACGCGGCGAAGGCCGTTGCATTCTGCAAACACAAAAAGTGTGCGCCGGGTGAACTCGAGGCGGCTGCCGCACGACCCCTTCTCCCCGCAAGCGCGGGGAGAAGAGTTGGTGAACGATCTGCCGCCGATCGCTTCGGTCAGGTCGCGTCGAGCGTGATGACCAAATTCGACGCGACCGACTACGGGAGAGTCACGGCGTCCTTCACCGGAGACACCGGGCCCTCGGGCATGACGGGGACGGCGAAAGATGAAAAAATCCTTCTCACGTTTAGCGGCGGCGGCCATGCGCTCCAGTTTTCGTTCGGCGCGAGCGAAGTCGAAGACAACGACGTGTTCCACGTCGCTTACGAGCTCTCCGGAGAGTCCAGAAATCTTTTGAATGGGGAGATTAAGATACACAACATCGTCTACGTCAAAGGACACTTGGCGGCTTCGCAAACGAGAGATTTCACCACGGAGCGTGTGTTGGCTTGGACGAAAACAGGACACATTTCCACGACGTATTACCTCGCGGACGCTGATCTCGGGGATAAGTTTGTCATCGCTGTCGCCACAGATACGCGTTACGGCACACCCGTGTTCATGACGCAAGGTGGTCGAAGTCGGTGCCCAGGCGAAGAGGAGACAGTGCACCGACACTCGGGTATTCGTCTCGAGATGGATTACGCCATCTCGCGAGGGTTGAACCCCGGTGATCCCGCGGTATTTCGGTTGAAAATCGTGAACGAGTCCCCGTACAGAGAAACGGCTCGTTTCGGTCTTCGATTGAAGGATGGCATCGACCTCGCTTTCAACGATATTCATCTTAAAATGTTTGAAGAGAGTGAACGAGATGGGGCCAACGGAACGAGCGTGTCGAGAGTCATTAACGAAACGGCTCGAAAACACGGTCGATCGGGGACGTCTTCGCATACACAGCGCGTTATCGATGCGGCGGCGAAAAAGGCACGTTCGGGCGCGAGCGCTCTGCAGGTTGCCATCACGGGAGCGGCTGCCATGCAAACACAGCCCTCGGTCGGCGCAGAGTTTGAAAACGCCGAATTCGGCGTCGGGTTGAACCACGAAACCATCGATCTCGGAGACGCGCTCGAATTGCTCGTCTTCGGCGATAACATGGCGGGTAAGCAGCGCGTCAAGGAGACGGCCTTCTACTTGACCGTCAATCCGGGACGCGCGAGATTGATCCAGTACGCGCAGGTTGAAATTCTGAGCTTTTGCGAGGCGGACATGCTCACGCACGGCGGTATGTACAGGTATCCCATTCATCACAGAATCTCGTTGGGTGCGATGACTTGGGAGCGGGAATGTCCGCCGGTCGCCTTCGACGCGACGACGATGGCGCGTCACGCTTTCACGGCCGTATCGCAACCGGATGACTCGTTGACGCTCACCGTCTTCAATCCTGACGGAACCAATCTGTGGCCGATGTCCGATCCACTCCCCGACCAAGCGGAGCACATCAACGAACGACTCAGCCTGGTGCGCATTCAGTATCGATTGCAAGGTATTGGCGAATGGATCACGGCTAAATCAGAGGATTCGCCGGAGACGAACAAGAAGAAGAATCTTCTCTGCGATGGTTCTAGACTCGACGGCTGCACGTTTGACTGGGTCGTCAACAACCAATACGAAAAACTGCTCAGCGGTTTCAAGGATGGGTTGTACGAGGTGCGCGTGAAGAACTTTTGTTTCGGCGGACCATCGCTGGCCACTGAAAACGTGCACTCTTACGTGTACGATGAAACGCTTCTCTTATCCACCGACACCGTCAAGCCCATGGAGCAAACGCGCGTGAGCTCAGATGAACGCTTTTACGGCGTCAAATTTTACGAAGCCATCGATTGCTCTGCGTCCACCGTCAGTGTGAGAAAGATCAACTCACGGTGCGGCGGCGCGGGTACGGCGAGTAACACACTCGTGACGCCCGAACAACTCAACGGATACAACATCAAGTGTTTCAACGGCGCGAGCGAAGGGAACTGGGTCATCGAGTTTCCGTACCCGACGCGCGGACAATACAAGGTCACCGTCAACGGCATCAGAGACGTCGCCGGGAATTCAGTCGGACCGGTGTACGTGTACGCAGATGTGCGCTGTTCGTTGGCTAAGAGTAGTTCCGCGGCTCTGGGTGAATCCGAGGAAATCGACATGGCGAAGCGTGAGACGCTGAAGGGTGCATCCGGCGCCGAAAGAATCGCCGCCGCCGCGTCGATCATCCACAGACTCGAGGTGAACGCGCTCACCGCGTTCGCCCTCGGCGCGGCCATCTCGTTGATCTCGGTGTTTGCCTATTCGCGCAGCGCGCGTACGGAATCGTGGCCGCGTAAAATACAACGCGAGGCCGAGGATGACCGGGAACAAAACGAGAGGCTTCTCTCGGGGGACATGCCATCGAAGACGGCGCTTCCCGCATACGGATCGAGCGTGTAAGCGTCAAACGCGCCCACATTGCATAGTCTAACTACATACTTGAAACCTTATAATAACCAATTTACGTTTAAATTTTCGAAACGAGACATTCATCCGCACGCGTCCTGTCTTTTCGCTCTCGCTCCGTCGTGAAAGTGCGCGCCACTGTGCGTCTGTGCCTGTGCGTCTGTGCGTACGCCATGTCTACACCCGAACCGCCGCGTTCGAAACGTCAGAGGAACGATGCGAGTCCGTCTCCGCGTGCATCCGAGCCCGGGCGCGACGTCGACCCGTCCGTCGTGAGCGTTCTCATGCCGTGTCGGAACGCCCAACCGTGGCTCTCGGCGTGCGTTCGAAGCGTCTTGACGCAGCGCGACGTCGCGTTGGAGCTCATCGTCGGCGATGATGGGAGCACAGATGGGTCGCGCGAGTGGTTGGTCGCGCTCGAGCGCGCGATGGCGTCGCGCCAGGTGAGGTTGTCCCGGCCGAGACTGGACGACGGCGAGGACGGCGCGAAGGCATTCGACGAGGACACATTGACGTGCGAAAACGAACGCATGCGATCGTACACGGTGGAAGAGGTCGCTCGAGACGCCGAGCCGAGGTGTTCGTTGAGAGTGTTATCCATCGATCGCGACGAGGAGGAATCACCGAGTGGGCAAGGGTTGGCGTTGAATCGTTGTTTTCGAGCCTCGGTCGGCGCGTACATCGGCGAAATGGAGAGTGATGATTTGAGACCGCCGATGGCGTTCGCCGCTTTGAAAGAGGCACTCGATGCGCACGATACGTGGGACGCGGTAACATCGAAGATTGAGCTGTGCGGATGGGAGCGACAGGGCATGCGAAGGTTTGAACGGTTTCAAAACGAGCTTCTCGAACCGAGCGAGTTGGCGAGCAGTCGTTTCATCGAAATCCCGGCGCTTCGAGCGACCGCGCTTTTCAGGCGTTCCGCGCTCGTAGAGCTTCGGAAAAAGACACACGCAAACGCTCTGTACAGAGACATCTGGCCAAATCCTCAAGGTGTCGTGGTGGATTACGCCTCGCTGGACGCGAAGGCTCCGGTGCTCGACGGTCTACCTCATCGCTGGTGGCCCGTGGATTCTGATTTCTGGCATCGCTGGTTTCATCACGATTTCGTCGTCGCGAAGATCTCTCGCAATCTGTATATATGGCGTCAGTACAGCGCACAATCGACGCGCACGCACAATCGGTGCTCGCTCGAGCAGTTGCGTCGATGCAAGGCGTACTTCTTCGTCGCCGCCGTTCTCGAGGGTAAATTCGCGCCCTCCATCTCCGAAATCCGCGTATACGGTGTGGGGGCGACACTCGAAGCGTGGAAATCCGCGATACAGCTCGAGTTTGCGGAACAAAACGGCTCGGACGAGACGCGAGTTTTCTCTCTCCCGCACAAGCCCGGGGCGAGCCGGTGGTCGTCCAAAGACGCGAGCGACTCCGTTCTACACGTCTTCGCGTACGGCATGGCGCCCGCGCGCGCCAAGGTTCGTCGCGCCATCTCGCGATGTTTCCGAGGCGACGATCTCCGTAGCTTCATCCACGTCTTCGTCGCGTGAAAGTGTATGTAATCCCGCGGCCCGGACGCTTACGTAGGAATAAAGGTACAACTGAATGCATCAAGGATTTCCCTCGTCACAACGCGGGCGGTCCGTGCCGAGCGCGCGACGCCGCATCCGGTCTCCAGCGCGCGAACGCGAACGCGCGATAACCGCGAACCCGCGCGCGAGTCGTCGACCCGAGCGTCGCTCGCATCGCGCGGGCGTCGACGACGAGGATTACGGCTGGACGTCCGTCCTCGGCATGCTTCGATGGGATCCAGAATCTTTGCGCGCGGTCGCTCGCGATGACGCGGCGCTTCGCGAGCAGTTCGATAAGGCGAACACGACGGGTTCTGGCGTGATTCGCGGCGAGCAGGCGGTCGCGTTTTTACGACCGAGCGGGTTGCCGGACGCGAGTTTGAGCAAGATCTGGAAGGCGGCGACCAAAGGTACGGGACAGTTGAGCTCTCCCTCTGAATTCGGAGAGTGTCTAGAGCTCGTCGCGCGAGAGCTCGAGAACCCGAATGCGCTCATCGCCACGCCCGCGGGCCAGGGACCGAAGAGCGCGGTGGGAGCGTCTCCGCGGACGCCCGCGACCCCGGGAGGATTGGTGCAAGCGCCGCCGATGACAGAGGCGGAGCGAAAGAAGTACTTTGGACACTTCCGCACGCTCGATCACGATCAGAAGGGACAGGTCAGCGTCGAGAGTACGGTGAAGTTCCTCTCGAAGGCTGCGCTTCCTCTGAGCAGTGTGCAGTTGTGCGTCGCGCGAGCGACCATGGGAGCCCCAATCGTTGACCGGGACGCCTTCGCAGTCGCAATGCACGACGTGTACGCGATGATCAAGGCTCAAGGGAAAACTCCTGTGACGCCGTCGATTACGCCCATCGCCAGTACGTCCGCGGCGCCGCGATCGACCGACTCGGGTGTGGCCAAGTTGGATGAAAACTTCTTTTCCAGCATGGGTTCCGTTAAAGCAAACGCGCCGCCGTTGTCGTCGAAGTTGCTCGACGATTCCGCCCTAGTGGCGAAGAATGAGGAAGCCAGTCGTCTGGAAAAGGAACAACAAGTGCGCGAGCGCGCTGTGCAGAGTGAGATCGCCGCTGCGGACGCTAATCGTCAAGCGGCGGAGGCTCGAATCGCGCGCGCGAAGAGAGCCATAGCGGCTGCTGATGAAGACGTCGCTGCGGCGCGCGCTGCGGCAGAAGCGGCCGAAGTTGAAGCCGACCGAATGAAACATGATGCAACCGTGCGTCTTCAGAGAGCTCAACAGCAGCACGCAGATCTCGTCGACCGAGAGAGCCGCGTCAAAACCGATGCTCAAGAGAGAATAAACTCTATGAAAGTTCAATACCAGTCAACCGTAGCTGAGTACGAACGTCTGAAGGCGCAGGTCACCAACGCGTCTTCAGTGGCGGCGCTGCCCGTCAAAACGATGCAGGACAAACTCTCCAAGGTCGAAGAAGAAACGCGCGCGTTGAGGCTGCAGACCGACAAAGCGGCGACCGATGCCTCTCAAACGTTGATGAAGAAAGCCGTCGAGGTCGCAAAGGCTGAGCGTGCGAAAGCGGCTGCGTTGCGTGAGTTACACGCAGTGGATGCCAAGTTGGAGCTTGAAACATCGCGGGTCGAAAAGCAGCTCGAAGCGCTCGGAGCGGAAACGGAGTCTGCTATCGCTACGCGTGACGCAAAGATCGCCGCGCACCCCGGCATCATCGAGGATCTCAGCGTGATGCTTGAAAAGTACAAAGCCGACGGTATCGCGGAAAAGCTCAAGACTGAGAACGCCATCAGCGCGTGCGACCAAGAGGTCTCTGGCTTGCAGGCAAAAGTCGCCCTGGCGAAGGCTGAGCTTGATGCAAGCAAGTCTGTCTTGGAGAGCGACCTCGCATCTCACCAACTGAAACTCGACGAACACAAACAGCTCCATATTGAAGCGTCCGATGCCTTGAACCAAGCCATTCAGCAATCCCGTGATCTCGCGGAGAAACAGAGTGCGGAAATTACCGTCCTCGATGATAAAATTATCGAGGCAAAGACGGCTCTGAAGACTGAAGAAGCGGCGATGACAGCGCAAGAGCAATCGCACGAAGCGGAGATGAGCGCGAAGGAAAACACGCTTTCAAAGCTCAACATGAACATAGATTCGTTGAGAGCACAAATGGAGGACAAGTATTTGTTGTCTTCAAAGGCTCTGAGTGAAGCCGACGCTCGCATCGAAGAGGCGGAAGCGAAATTCGAAGACCAGCAACGGGAGATGGAACGCGCGACGACGCAATTGTTGCAAGAAAACGAAGAATTGAAGGAAAAGTTGCAAGTCGCCAAGGAAAAAGACGAGGAAAACGCGAGGACGAAGGCAAGTAACAGTGAAACCATCGCTCGGAAACGTTTAGAAAATGAGCAACTGAAAGATCAGCTCACGGTTGAATCTGAACGGGTCGAGAGAGAGATGATTGAAGTGCAGAATGATTTCGCGCAGGCAAACGAAACGCTCCAAGTGGAGCGAAATGCCTTCACGAATGCGCTCAACAAGCTGAAAGAGACCGTGCCTCGTTCCAGCGCGGTGATCGCTCAAATACAGGCTCTGCAATCTTCCATCGATTCCACTCAACTCCATCGTTCGGAAGCCGAAGACACGGCTCAAAAGGCCATCGAGACGTACGAGCGCATTCTCGAACGCTTGGAACAGGTCGCGTTGGATCAAGCGGAAAATGTGGCGGACGGTGGTGTCGCGGCGCTGAGCGCGTCTCGATCCGAGTACGCAGACGCACTCGCCACTACGAACGAGCTCACGGCCGCGAAGAGCTCACACGAGCGACTTCCCTCGTTCGTCGACTTTGAGGTGTCGCCGGAAGTTGACGCGAAAACGGGAGCGTTTGATTTGGATCAGCCTTTCGGCGCGTCTCGCGATGATGCGGCGCTTTCGGACGTGTTCGCCTCGAACGACACGTTCGGTGCGGCGAAAGAGGATGCATCGCTCGACTTTGACGAAGGCGCGTTCACCATCTCCCCCCCAACCGAGAAACGGTTCCGATCGTTGTCGCTCGAGGAGCCCGACGAGGACAAACGCGCCGCCGATGTGGACACGTCGAGCAAAGGCATCGAAGGTCCGTTCGAAGCCTTCGAACAATTTCAACCGGAAAGTACGGAGAGTCCTTTCGAGGAGAGTCCTTTCGACCCGCAATTCACCGGGGCTGACCTGGTCGACCCCACGACCGAAGAAAAGGATGACGCACCCGTCGATGACTTGTTCCGCCAAGACTCGCCGCTCGACGACGCGTCGGCGCCCGTCTTCTCGACGTTCGAAAACGAGGTGTTCAGCGCTAACGCGAACGATCAGTGGCAACAGGACTTTGACAGTCCCTCCCGCGAACAAGTATCGTGGAATCCGGACGAATCGACGGACGACGCGTTCACCACGGCGCGTAAACCGAGTCGAGATTTCGACGACGGTTTCGAAGCGACGGGCGCGAACGAATCCGTCTTCAGCACTCCTAGCGCTCAACCGTTTCACAGCGCGACGGATGACCAGAGAGACGAACCGGTCTTCGCCTCGTTCGAAGCGTCGGAACCCGCGACACCGAACGATGCGTACGTCGACGCGCCGACCGAGATTGAACCGACGCCCGTCGAGTTGCACCCGATTCCCCCCGAAGACTTGTCGCGCAGTCGCGCCGCGTGGGAAAAACTACGCGGCGACGCCAACGCTCGGGGCGTCACCGGTGAACAGATCGTGTCTTTAGCGGTGAAAACGGGTCTAGATAACTCGGATCTCGCGGTGATTTGGAACATCTCGTGCACGCCGGGAGAGAGCGAACTCCGCGTGCACGACTTTGCCCTCTTTATGCACTTTTTGAAGCACCGCGTCAACGGCGGGGAGCTTCCGAGCGAGATCGACGCGGCGCAGCGTGCGCACTATCTGGGAGTCTCGGAGATGGTGGTGGAACCGGCTGGAGAGATGCCCCCGATGGAGCAGCCGCCGCCCATCCCGGAGACGTCGGCGTATGAACACCACCGAGATGAGGCGGAGGGTGCGGCGGCGGCGGCGGCGGCGGCGGTCCCCGCGCCGGGCGTCAACGGCGACCGTCTGCGCATTTTCATAGAGTCCGTCGCCAACGTCAAGGAGGCGGCCAAGATGGATTCGACCCACTTCACCGTCACGCTCGTCGACGGCGAGGGTACGCCGATAGAACCGTCTCAAAACACCCCCATCGGCGTCGAAGAAACCGCCCCCGACGGCGTCATGCGAGTGCACGGAGGCGTGACGTTGAACTCGGTTCCGCAAGAGTGGCCCGAAGGGTCCGCCGTCATGCTCGAGCTTCGTCACTACAAGCAAAAGGAGAAGAAAATGTCCACTCGATGCTGGTCCTTCATGGAGAAGGAATCCATCCGACAGGGTTTATTCGGTCTTCCGCTCGCCGCGAAACCCGCCGACCCGAAACGACGCAAGGTCAAGCTCTACAACAAGGGCAATCCCGATTTGAAGATTCGTTTCAGTTACGTCGGCGTCGGCGAATGAACGCGCGCGTCGCACAGTTTCATGTAATTAATCACATCTCGACGCTCCGAACGCGACGACGCCGCCCTCCTCGATCGCGTCGACGCTCGTCGCCGCGCGCGAATCCACGAAGCCGCCGCGAAACCGCAGAACCCGACGCGTCGCGTCCATCGCCGTCGCACCTCGCGAGAGACGCGCGCGATGCCGTGGCAAGACATCGTCGCGGGCGGGGTGGACGAGTGGAGCGACTACGGCGACACGGACGACGAGCGCGCGGTGGATTTTGCCGCCGCCCTGGAGGACTCGGGACGCGAGGATTCCCTCGGTCGCGTCGCGCGCGTCGCGCGAGACGCGCGCGCGGGGAGCGATCGAAGCAGCGGTGGTGAGGAGGCATTGGACGACGCGCGACCGGTGGCGGAACTCGCGGGGATTAATCGCGACGGGGGGGGCGAATCCGATCGCGACGGGGCGAGACGCGCGCATTCGGGACGAGAGGCGACGCGCGCGAACGATGACTCCGCGGCCAACATGGGGAGCGGTGCAGACGCGGTGAAGGCGCACGGCGCGGGATTGGGCGTGGGAGTGGCGTGGAGAGGCAAGAGACGGAACTTGGAGTGGCAGTGTTCGTGGATTGAGTTGCGCACGCGCGAGATCGACAGGCACATCGAGCGGTACGAGGCGCGGCTGCGCGTCATGAAGACGTCTGAGGGGGGCAAATCGAACGCCGAGGAAAAGTGTGGCGAAGAACGCGTCAACGACGGCACCGATGGGACGTTCCTTCGCACGAAGATTGACGCTTCGTCTTCGTCTCTCGCGCCGGTGGTGCTCGGACATCCAATGTTCGCGGCGATTCGGCGCGCGAGCCACGACACGCCATCCGACGCAAAGAAGAGGAAGACTTCGGAGAATGACGGTCACGGAATCGTCTCGACGACCACGGCACAGCTGAGCGGTTCAAAGGCTGCGGGATCTACGAAGGAACTCGTCGATCACGCCAACCCTAAGTCGGAGAAGAAGTGCAAAGTCATGGAGGGTATCGAACCGAAGGAGACGAACTCTGACAGTGACATTTCCACCACTGCACTGTACGAGCAAATTGATGCCGCTCAGAAACGCGTGGCGTCTTTGAAGGAGCGATTGAATCAGACGGCGCCGAAACTATCGCAGAAAACGTTGGACGGCAAGTTCAAGACGCCCACGCCGAAGACGAAGGGGGAAAAACACGGAGAGAAGACGCCGAGAGGCTCTGGGAAAAAGCTCAACAATAGAACAAACGATGCGTTCGACATCAACAACGTCATCTCGGCCCAAGGTCCCGCGAAGTATGTCGAACGCGCCATACACGAGACAATCACCACGCCGAAGGTGCGACAAGCTAGTACTTTCGCTTCGCCTCCTCAGATACTCACGGACGATGAGTCTTCTGACGAGGACATTTCTGACGAAGTCTTCATTCTCAGACACGCGAAATTGGAGGCAGAAGAGCGCGTCGCACGCGCACCGATCGTGCGCGGGCGCAACGGCCATAAAGCCGCCCCCACGCCGACTGGTAAACAAGTGTCGCTCTTCGACGGCGAACCGTCAGAAAACGCGGGGACCACCGCGACCCCGGTTACGAACGGTGCGGAGTAGAGAATTTTTCTAAATTGTAAACATTACATGTACTGTAAGACTGAGACGCCTTGACGAATCGAAACGAGCCGACGCCGACGAGAACCAACCACCCGCGCGCCGCTGAATCAGAGCGCGCCGCGTCAGAGCGCGCCGCGTTGACGGGCATTCACCGAATGCGCGCGATTCACGCGACACGATTCATCGCACTTGACGCGACGTCTCGCGCGTCGACCCCGCGCGCGCATCGTCGAACGGTCGTGAAGCGGGCGCATTTTCGACACGTCACCACGCGCGCCTCTGGCGACGACGACGACGGCCGCGCCTCGACGGACGACTCGAGCGACGCGTCGGTGTCGTCGCGCGCTGGCTTGGATGGTGGCAAGTACGGCATGGGCGAGCGCATCGACCGCGCGCTGGACGCGACGACAAACCAGTTGGGCTTCGTCGTGGGCGGCTTCGTGTTGACGCTATCGGCGGTCGCGTTGTTCACGTTCGGACCTCGACCTCCGACGGAGTACTAGTTCATCGTCGTGGAAGAATGTGGTCAGTAGGTGTGCTGTGAGGAATGTCTTACGTAGTGTTACACGCGCGGAATCAGTGTCGAGAAAACGGAGACGTGCTGAGACCCATCACCTTGGCGCGGCGGCGGAGCTCCTCGTCGGTGGTGCATTTATACGCGCCGTGCGGAATTTTGTGCGCAGGACCGTGCGCGAGTCGAATCGCGACGCGAGCGCGTAATCTCGGCGTGGGTAAGACGCCGCGATGGTTTCCTGGCGAGTCGAATTCGTCCTCGGAATCGGACGTCTCCGCGCGTTCGTCGGATGCGTTTTCGTTCGGTCGCGCGTCTTCACCAGGATGTGCGTCAGAGTACTCTTTCCAACGCTCGACAGCGTGCTTCATCGGGGTCAAGTCGTCGATGGTCGAGTGCACCACGGGCGCCGGAGAGCACTTTTGGCTCTCGGTCACGTAGCGTGTCATCGCCGTTCGAGCAATTTCCAAACGTCGTTCCGCAGCCAGCGCTCGCTTTTCGAGGTTTTCGACGTCCTCGACGCTCGTGTTCGCGCCCAATCGTTCTTGTAAATCCGCAATCTTGGACTGCAGTTCGGTGTTACGAGAAGTCGAATCCGCGAGCGCCGCGCTCAGGCGTTGCGCCGTTTCCACGCTTCCACATTTGCAACTGATTTCGCTCGGATTGAAGACATCCTGTAAATTCATCTTCTGCGCGAGCGGTGCGTTCTCAGCTTCGCTCGCTCTCGCTTGTGCGGCGGCCAGAGCGCACATGATGGACCCCTTTTCCTCCACGGCGCTCTTCGCGTTCCGTAACATTTGCGACTTGAGGCTCTTGGCTTCGGCTTCGACAATCAAAAACTCTTCACGAAGGGCGTGCGCCGTGGCCTCGGCGTTGTTCGCTCTCTCATCCGCGGTGTTGGAGCATCTCTCATAAAACGCCGCCCGATCCTTCGCCTCCGCGAGTTCCTGCTGTAATCGACGAACAGAGGTTTCCTTCACCGCCGAGAGCTCGTCGTTCAACGCGTTAAACTCGAGCTCGTGTTGGCGCGCCTCCTGTTCCGCCCGCGCCTCGACAGCCCGAAGCTTTTTGTTCAACTCGGCGATCTCTTCGCGGTGCGCGAGCATCGCGGTGTCGTCCGTCGCTTGCACCGTCGCGTCCACCATCGCTGGTTTCGTCGTCGTCGGCGCCGGCGCCGCCGTCGGCGCGTCGCTCGCGAGCCGCGACACGCGCTTGAGTTCCTCTTCCGTCGCCGCGCGCGACATCTCCCGTCTGTGCGCCTCGAGACGAAGGGTAGCGTTTTCCTTTTCCACCTCTTTCACCCTTTGCTCCCATCTCGACTCGATCATCGACTCCAAAGACTTGGCCCACGCGTCTCGTCTCTTCGCCTCCTCGTGCGCCAACTCCAACTCTGAGTCCTTGACGTTTTCCAACACCACGCGCAGCGATCGAGCCTCGAGCGATTCCTCGTACACGCCCTCCAGCGCCTTCCTCTGCGTCTCATCCAACGCGTCCACCGCCCCGATACCGCGTAAAATCTCCTCGAAACTCAACACGGGCGCGAACGCGTCGTCATCGTCGTCGCGTTCGCGCGCGCGCGTCGACGTCGACAATCTCGACCTCGGTTTCGTCCCGTCCCCTCGCGCGCCTCCCGCCGCCCCCTCCCTCGTCGCCGCCTCCACCCCGCGTCCACCTTTCCCCGAGTCCCTCATCGCGTCCACGCGCGGCGAATTCGAATCCAAAATCACCAACGGCGATCGAAGTTCCCCTCTCCCCACCGCGCGCGCGCCGTTCATCATCCCTCCACCACCGCGTCTCCTCTCTCGCGTCGAACGCATCGAATGCATCGAATGCATCGTCGGCGTCGCCACGCGCACGTCCCGCGAATCACACGTCGTCGTCGTCGTCGTCGCTCGCACGGGAGGTCGCGCCTCTCGCGTCTCGAGCGCCGCGCACGCGATCGCGCGTCGCACCGCCGCGCGTCGATCGAGCATGAATGAATCAAATCAAATCAATCCCGTCGTCGTGTGACGGTTCCCCTCTTTCTCGCGCGCGCGTCGAGGCTTTTTTTCGCCTGCAGAGGGAGACTACTGTGGCTTGAAGAGACGTGGACTATGTAATTGTATTTTTATGTATTTTTATGTATTTGGATAGTCTTTAAGAGATAGTAAATATGATATATATGGACGCTAAAAAAGGTACGTCGGTCTGCGATGCATGCATGCGATGAATGCATCGATCGTCACTCGACGACGACGAACGGGTGTTCGTTCGTTCGTTCGTTCGCGCGCGTCGTTCGGTGCGCGTGGACGCGCGACCACCTTGGATAGACGGATCGATCTCGAGCGTGGGGAGAGGAAAATCAATCGGACGACGCGCGTCGAATCGAATCGAATCGAATTACATTACATTACATCGAAACGATGATGACGACGACGGCGACGGCGGCGGTGACGGCGGCGACGCGCGCGGGACGATGGAGACGCGCGGGGAGACCGGCGCCGCGCGTGGTGTCGCGCGCGACCGCGAAAGACGCGAACGATCCGTTCGAGGCGCTCGCGCGCGCGATCCTTCCGCGGGAGGTGAACGAGGCGAGACGAGAGATGGAGTACTTCGACGGCGCGGGCGGAATGTTCGCGCGCGCGAATCCGTGGAACGCGAAACCGACCATCGAGACGCCGGCGGTGCGAGAGAGTGAGGGTGGGACGGGGGTGGTTTTTGACTTTGAGACGATGGGGGAGGAGAGGTTCGAGAGGTCGTTTAACGCGCTCAACGACGTCGTCATGGGAGGGGCGAGCGACGCGGCGGCGACCAAGACGAGGGACGGATTCGCGCGTTTGGGGGGGACGACGGAGGACGTGCGGGGGGGGTTCGCGAGCGTCAAGTGTCGAGACTTTGCGACGCCGCTCGATTTGAGCGCGTTTCAGGGCGTCGCGTTGACGTGTCGAGGCGACGGGAAGACGTACAAGGCGATTTTGTACGATACCAAGGATAGTTTCGACGTCGCGTTTCATCAGACGTTTACGTGTCCGAAAGAATTGGGTGAGGTGCGACTGGCGTTTAAGGATTTCGTACCGGTTCGACGCGGACGCGGCGTGTCGCCGTCCGACGCCGAATACCGCACGACGAATGGGGCTAACATTGTCGCGTTTCAGTTCATGTTGTCCAAATTCGCGTACGGGATGGAGGAAAAAAATACGGGGTACGCGCCGGGACCTTTTGAGATTGAAATCAAGCGCGTGGAGGCGTACAAGTGATTCGATCGATGAACTGACTACTGTAATCAGACTTTAGTTTTACGTAATGCTTGTGGGTGAAATTTCATTGCGTGCTAGCCGGCGGGTACATCTATCTAGTGTATACGAATCGCGAGAACGCGTCGTCGGTGATCTAGCGCTGCGTCACCGAACATCGCGTCACCTCGGCGCGAAGACACTTGTGTAATTTTTGCGCGAGGACGTCGTTGCCGCCGCACATGTTTTTCAACACGAGCGGCGACATGCGAACGAATTGACTTCCGGTGAGCGTGGACGCCACCTTGACGCTCTTAAACGCGCCTCGAGCCGCCGTGGAGAGCCAGTGGCGCACTTCGTCGTGACTCCACTTCACGGGGGCGATGAGACGCTCGGCCGCTTCCTCAGTCACCTCGCCGGTTTTGGCGTCGACGCGAAGCGTCGACGCGACGTCCTCCTTTTCCTCGACGTATCCCTCGTTATCGTCCTTCCCGCCGATGGCGTTGATGGTTTTCAACGTCGCGATCGAGTGTTCCGTGTCGATCGCGGCGGGAGACACGGTTCCTATCACCGCGACGCCCGCGTCTTCGCGAACGAAGCACTCTGCCAAGACGCGTGTGAGCGGACTGTTGCGATACGGTACGTGCACGTTTGACTTGCCGGAACCGGAAAATTTCAGACATCTGAACCGAACGCACTCCTTCAGCGCGTACAAGCTCGCGTTGATCTCCGCAGTCTCTTTTCGTTGTTTCTCGTTGTGATGCGTGTTGTCTTCCTTACGCTCGCTTCCCGCGCAGTCGACCAACGTCAATCTCCCGACGACACCGTCGGTGGTCGTCACCGTGAGTCGCATCACCGCGTGCGAACGAGAGGATGCCGCGTTACACTGCGTCGCGCTCGTCTGACGACGAGATTTCCCTTCATCGATCACTTTTTTCAGGTCGACCGCGTTCTCCACCGACGGCTCCTTGGCGCCCATGAGCTCCACCTCCATCTGCCCCGTCAACGCGTCGCCCTGTTCCTCAAATAATTCCTTCAAGCGAATCTCCACACGCCCGGGTTGAAGTAAATCGACGCACGTTTTACCCGCGATTTCGAAATACGACACCTTGATGGATGCGGCGCCTCTTCTGCCCTCGCCGATGAAGAGCGCCTCGAAGGCGTGCTTCTCGATGTTTTCCATCGTGTGCGTTTTTCCGCTTCCGGTTTGGCCGTACATGAAGAGCGCGCCGACGCCGCCGTCGAGCGTCCTCTTGACGAGCGGCGCCGCGCTTCGCGCGAACACGTCGTGCTCTTGCGCAGTTTCGTCAAAAACTCCGCCGGAGAGCGTGTACGCGCAGTGCTTGACGAACATTCGCTTCAAATCCGCGTGCATTTGACAATTGTGCACGACGGCTGTCGCGCCGTCGGCGACGCTGACGACGTCGAATTCGCCGCGCTTCTTTTCGGGATCGAAGAGAGGACGCTTCCTGGCGAAGACATTGATGGAACCCGACGACGACGTCTCGCAGGTTGCGTCCGCGTGCGTCGCGTCACGCTTCGCGAGATGCTTGTTTCTCCATCGCTTGACGGACGCCGCGAACGGCGCTCGATTCATGCGTCGACTCTCTCGCTTGTCAAACATTTGGCGGTGCACTTTCTCTTCACTGAGACCCGTCGGTCGCTTTTTCGCGACGACGGACGTCGTCGTCGACGTCGATTTGCTCACGCTCCCGATCGGACGTGACGTCGACGTCTTCGGCGCGGAGACTTTCGTCGTCCGTCTCTCCGCGCCGACGTTCGGAGGTTTATCCTTCACCGTCGCCACGGTGGTGGCTCGATTCGCCGCGAGCGGCGCGCGTTTCGCGTTCACATCACTCGTCGCCTTTGCGTTCGGCGCCGTCCACTCCGCCTTCGTCCCTCGCGGCGTCGGTCTCGGCGCTCGACTCTTCGACGGTTCCGGCGCGTCGGCGCCCTTCTTCGTCGTCTTCGTCGGCGATTTCCTCGGCGTAGCCGTCGGCACCGCGCCCCTTCTCTCAGGTTCCGGCGCCAATTCAACCTCCTCCGTCAACTTCACCACCGTACCCTCCGGCACCACCTCGACATACGTCGCCGTCATCGCCTCGACCGCGTCCTCCGCGCTCGTCGCCTCGGCGTCTCTCTCGCGCGCCGCGCGCTCCGCCTCCAATTCCTTCTCCACATCTCGTCGAATCTTCGCCGCCAGCGCCTCCGCCTCCGCCTTCGCCCGCCTCTCATTCGCCGCGTTCTCCGCCGCTCTCACCCGTCGTTGCGTTCGTCTCGCTTCTTCCTCTTTCGCCGCGCGTCTCGCCTCGGTCGCCGCGTCGTCGTCTCTTCGCGCGCGCCGGTGCTTGGCGCGTTCGATCGCTTCTTTCCGCTTCGCCGCCCAATCCCGCGCGGCATCGGACGCCTAGCGCGCGCGAGAAAACAGCGCGCGCGAGACTCTCGTCAGTCTCTCGGTCGTCTCGCGTCGCGTCGACGCGTCGTCGCGTCATTCACGCATTCCCATCGGGGGAACGACGGTTCGACCGTGCGACACGATCGGTCGTCTCGCGTCGCGGTGGAGTCGACACCGCGCGCGCGAACGCGACGCTCGCGCGAAGTGACGCGCGATCGATCGCGCGATGGCGCTCACGAGCGCGTCTCTCGCACCTTTCGCGCCTGCGCGTCCGTCATGACGATGGATGACGAGGCGACGACTGCGGACGACTGCGGACGTCAATCGTCGTCGTCGGCGGCGCTCGGCGCTCGTCGGCGGCGGCGCGCGCGCGGAGGGGCGCGAATGCGCGCGCGGTCGATCTCGCGCGCGTGTCGTGACGGCGCGCGCGCGTCGGCGCGCGAGTATACGTCGATGATGATGATGATTTCTCGAGCGCGATTCGTAACGGTGGCGACCGTTTCGGCGACGAGCGCCGTCTCGGACGTCGCGCGCGTCGAGCGCGCGGTGCGACGGGTGAATCGACGGGTGTCGCGCGCGGTGGAATCGTTCTCGGTGGAATCGGACGACGGCGCGCGGGATCGGGCGGAGGTGGGAGGGCG
>Ga0208410_1000788_pt1 | contig 17689 bp, 13 predicted proteins | sample ETN02SmetaG_3_FD_185787 | JGI IMG/M metagenome (GOLD analysis project Ga0208410, IMG submission 185787) | Marine microbial and viral communities from oxygen minimum zone, Eastern Pacific Ocean - ETNP2014F10-02SV257 (SPAdes) (version 2) | ecosystem: Environmental > Aquatic > Marine > Oceanic ... | reverse complement strand
TTTTTATATTTTCTATTTTTTCGAAGATGTTCTTCTACAGAATAAGGACTCTTTTCTAAAACATCGCCACAACGTAAATGAATAACTAAAGTAAAACGTCCCGGACCTTTTACTTTTCTGCTATTTATTATATCAATGAGAGTATTATAATCTTTTTCATGTTGTGTTCTTTTCATATATTCAACAGCAATTGAATTTGGATAACATTCTCTATGATATTTACCTAATAAATTACGATGTTTATTAGACTTTATAATATCACCACATCTATAATGTTTTTTTTCACAGTTTGTCCAGTTCAGAGTGTCGACACCGTCACCAAAATTTTCTTTCCGTTGTTGTGGCGCGAATGCCGCGCGTCGCCGGCATACGACCGCCGCCGCTAGCGCGACGAAAAAAATCGTAAGAACAATTACACTGATATTCATTAAAGATTAATTATATTTTTTTTGCTCATATGCTGACCTAGCGCCCTAGGATTTCATCAACCAAGCCATACTCTAAACACATGGACGAATTTAACCATTTATTATCGAATAATAGTATATTTGATAATGATTCGTTATTTAATTTAGAATGTGATAAATATATTTGTTTTGCAAAATCCATATAAATATTCATATTATCCATTTCTTGTTTCATAAATCCATATGTTCCTTCGCTAGTTCCAGATAATTGATGTATTAACATTAGGGAACGTTGTCCCATATATCGCTTATCACAACACACACTAATTAATGTAGCGGCAGAAGCGGCATAACCTTCAACATAAGAATATACGGGTGATTTTAAACGTTCAATTGTATCAATAACATTAAATGTTGGTAATAACTCGCCACCAAAAGATTGAATATGCAAATGTATTGGCTCATCTGTTTGATCAATATCACACAACGTCCTGGTTAACATTGCACATGTTTCAACAGTCACATCACCATAAAAATAAATACTACGAAGATTGTTTGATTCACTTGTATCGAGTTTCTTAACAGCCCTGCCACCGCCGGAGGCCGCCGTACTATTTATTGGTATAATATGCACGCCTGGAGTGGCAGCAACAGGAACTGTATTTATAATTATTCTACGCGACACATCAATACCAAACACATTTAATACAATAAAAAGCAACCTATACATGTATAGTTTAAAAATTCTTTAAATAGTATCACTAGAACGCACTGCTATATTTGTTGGAGGACCTGCTTGAATTGTTTCAGGCCCAGACACATCGCCACGTAAAGGAGAAAATGACAAGGCAAGATTTGAAGAAGCGAATTCATCATTATGTGGAAAAGGCGTAATTGGGGTGGCACGGGCATGCGCAGAACCAGGACCTTCGCTTTCCGGCCAATATTTAGACCAATTGTTCGATTCTTCTTTCGAACAAGCCTGACTAGTAAGTTCGCGGCGTTCCTCACTAAATTTCTTAACAATATTTTTAATATTTTTTATTTTTTCTAAAACGTCTAGCTGGCGACCTTCGGCTTGACTGGAAACAACATCTAATTTAATATTTTCAATATCATCTAACAATTCTTTAAATATACTTTCATCAAATGGTATCGTTTTTGAAATGCATACAAGCAGACTTGTGCATACGTTCATCCAAGCTGTGGATTCATCAATATATGTTTTGTGTAATGTATCATAAGATTCACCTATTTGTTCACATTTCTTAATAAACTCTAGTATTTTTGCAACATTCATTTGTTCTTTCTTTTTAGAAAGAATGTCTCTTGCACTTTTTATTTTGGATTCTGAATCCATTATATTTAATAACATATTATTTACATTTAAAAGGCATGCACCAGAGGCGGCGATGCCTCTGCGGAAGCATGTTTATGATTTAATAAGTCAAGCTCATATTGATAGACATTACCAGTATCATCATCAACTTCTGTAAAATCAGTATAAGTTATTCTTTCATCTTTGTCATTTAGAATAACTATGCGATGATTTGATGTATCAATATCATATAAAAATTCAGTTTTCATAGAGGCTTTTTTACTTCCGGGTACATCTCCCGATTTTTTGAAAACTCCATTATGAAGAACATGATGGTCATAAGTCGATATTATTCCAGAATTTACAACTAAATTGGCATCTTCTCCCGAAAACTTCATAGCTCCTTCAACAACACTATTTCCAAACAATTCATCTCCTATTTTAACATTTTGAATATACTTAAAATTGCCATTTCTCATTAATATTCGTGTATTAAATGCAAAACAAGATGCTTTCTTGCGCTTTTTATTTCCCTTCTTTTTCTTTTTGAAACTCTTTTTCCCCTTCTTTTTCTTTTTACGACTCTTTTTCTTCTTTCTTTTCTTCCTTCCACCTAATTTATTAAAAATATTTTTTGCTTTATTGGCCATGCCAACAGCGTCTTTAATTCTATTAGGTATTGGTTGTTGAATCGTTTTCGTTGCTGGTGCTCGGTCAATACCTTCTGCAAAAAAGTGGTTATAAAAATCGCAGGCTTTTACCTCAATAACAGAAACTACATTTTTTTGTTCGTTTATTCTTTCTACTTTCCAATTGTACTTCATGTTTACTCTAGGATCAATTTGTGAAAAAGCTACTGTACAAGCATCCCATGCACTTCGTTCCTTGCGTCGGTTTCTCAAATATGTTTTCTGGAATTTTTCTCTAGTTTCTTTATCCATTATATAGTCTTTTAGGTCAGTTGGTCTATAGCATGTATCAATCGCATAACCATTCCCCAGTGTTCTAATTCTATTTCTACAAATTTTTCCTTTGTGTTTAAATTTGTAATAACCTAAAGCTTCAGAATCCGTATTTTTGAATTTTATAGGTGATCCAAATAGTTCAATAAAACATAATATTACAAAACTAACTGTTATAAAAGTACAAGTCATTCTATAATATTTATGATTTTGTGTATAAAGACCATCCGTTACTCTACTAATAAACAACGCCCATGCTTCAGATCTACCAGAACAAATAGGTCCTTTTCTTTTTAAATTATTATACAATCTAGTCATATTATAGAATTCGTCTTTCTCTTCATCATCTTTATATACAAAATTATTCATAGCTTCTTCAAGATCTTCATCATCAAGAACCGTTTCGTATTTTCTTATCCATGAACACAATCGGGTTCTATCAATTTCATCTTGTTCTTCAGGCGTTCGCTTCGCCGGCGGCGGCGGTGGTGGTGGCGTATCAGGTGTATCTACCCATCTTGCGCTCGGTGGCGATGAGGCCGTCGCAGGCGCGACTGAGTCTGACTCATCCTCCGGCCCAGAACGATTATTCTCCTTTCTTTTCTCGTTTCTATCTAATTTTTCTGCTAATTTAGCAAGTTTTGGCGACAGCAGATTCTGCTCCGAGTCGCTGGGTGTTGCGGCATCAGGCTCTTGCGACTCATTCAGATGGGGATATTTATCAACTCCCGAAACCGCTGCCCAATCAAACATGTCTTCCGCTTTGCGTTTTTCAGGGGCGCCACCTACACGGACATTGGCCTGCGGCCCGGTATCATGTATGGGATTTTTAGTCTCGGGTGGTTTTGTCCATTCGGGTGGATCGGCCGCGGCGGTGGCCGGGGTGGCAGCACCACTCGCGTCCGTCGAAGCGGCGCTGGCAGTGGACACTCTCTTTTTAGCTGATTCTGGTGCATCTTCTAGCTCGCCGCCACTCACGTCATTAAAGGCGGCGGGGGTGGTTGACACTCTCTTTTTAGCTGATTCTGGCGCTGCGGTCTCCTGCTGCGCATTTAATCCAACATCATCTACTGCAATTACTTTTGATTCTCCAACGGCGACTGGTTTATTATCGCTGTTTCCGTCGTCGTCGTTGCCTGACATTTTTGAAAATTGTTTTTTAGCGTGTAAATACTTTTCATATATATACCCAACTATAAAAACACAAAAAAAGATACAAATTGTTGATAATTGTCCAAACCAAATATAAGAAAAATGAATAGGAAGCCACAACAAAAACCCAATCATTTTATATACATCTCTAACTGATTTCAGTGGTGCTCTTGGTATTAACTTAAATATACATAATGCGACGACTAATAATAGCATTGATACTATTGTTGAACCAAATACAGTTTCATATCCCTCTATTCCTTCATATTCAGGTGGATTGTCGTTAAAAACTTGTTTATCACAATCTTTGTGAGGGTCGAGGTCGCTAGCGACCGATTCTTTCTTGGTGCAAATCGCACTCGTCGTCGCGCCAGCGCGCGATGTTGTGGTGCTTGTTGTGGGATGGTAATATAAAAATTCCTTCTCTCCAAGTGCTCTTTCACTTTTAATAGGTGGACATAGATTTTTAACTTTATTAAAATTTTGAGGGTCAATATCAACAGGTTGTTGAAAAACAATTGTTTTGTTTTTTTTGTCATTATAAATGTAATAGGCCGTATCAGATGGTAATACTTGCTGCGCAGACCATTCTTTTGAAGTTCTAATTTTAACTGTTTTATCTACATTGAATTGACCAACCTGAACATTCAAAAATTGTGAGAAAAAATCCTGAGAATCACAAAAACCCCTTGATGTTCTTAAAAAAAAGGAGATTATTAAATTATTATCTCTTCCTTTGTGTATGAAAGTACATTCGCCTATTATTGTAGGATCGTTAGGATAACTAATATGTCTTCTTTTTCCAATAAAAATTTTATCTAACTTATAAGGGCTATTGTTAAAATACACATCCATACTCCCATTTCCGATATATTTGAAATATAGATGACCTTTCTTATTATATACATATTCGATATCACCTTTTGAATATGTACATCTGAGTCTACACAATAAATCACATCTTATAGAACGAGCCGGATCTATTATAATTGGTTCTAATGATGAAACATTTGTTGACATTACTCTATATCACAAAATTTACTCGGAGCAAAAAAGCGAATTTCTACGTATATATATTCTCTTAACATCAAGTTCTTCTCTTATAATTTGATATAAAAGCTGTTTAGTAGAAGCTTTTAATTTAGGTTGTTCAAGTATATAAAAGCTTTTTCCTTTTTTTGCTATTTTCATACGAAAGCCCATTTTGTATATATAATATAAATACGCATTTATCTTGTTTTTTTAATAATTTAAATGATAATATGGTGTCATTCAGCGAATTGATTCAACGAAGAAAGGATCTACATAAATATAATAATAAAGATGTAGAAAGAAAGATTACTACGGATGGTATAAGAGAGAGTAGAAGAGGAGAAAACTACTTGGTATATAGCGGAACAATTACACCTGTAGATTATGGTTCGACTGTGGAATTAAGTTTAGAAATGGATGATGTTCCCGGTAATTTATATATTAATCTTAAAACATTGCAGACATCAGAAGTAAAAGCTATTTTGTCATCTGTATTACTAAGTTTATATACGTTCTTTGAAGCATCTGATATACATATAAATAGTTTCAATTTCACTGAAGGTAATAACGAAACATTAAATGTTAGTTTTGTAACATCAATTAAAAATAAAAATGGTTTACTTGTAACATCAAATGATTTAGACTTAACAAGTCAAGGTCCTCTACCATCATTAATAAACGTAATTGAAAATTCTTTTGTAAATACAGCAAACTCATCTCTTGAAGAAGGTGACACAGAATGGATACCTGATGATTTTAATATATTAGATATTACAATGTCAGCTTTAACACCCGAACCGGAACCAGAACCACAACCAGAACCACAACCAGAACCTCAACCAGAACCAGAACCTCAACCAGAACCAGAACCTCAGCCTGAGCCGCAGCCTGAGCCGCAGCCAGAACCACAACCGGCTCCCGAACCACAACCGGCTCCTGAACCACAACCGGCTCCTGAACCACAACCGGCTCCTGAACCACAACCCGCTCCAGAACCACAACCGGCTCCAGAACCACAACCCGCTCCAGAACCAGTTCCACAATTTCCGCCAACTGGCTATGAAAATTATAAAGCAGCGGCGCGTATTACAAACGAAGGCAAATTACAAATGAGATTAAATGATACTGTATTTAACGAAAAGACTTTCAGTGGAGCACGCAATCCGGATGATCCCCTGTATCTATGGGGAATATTAGGTTCTTTTATTTTTAGCGCCGATAATATGGGTACTTTCATCGACGATAGTGGTGTAGACCGCAATTCAGCATATACTTGGGAATCTCAAGGCGGAAATAATCAATACACTTTAGCAGTAAATGCTATTGATGGTGTAACGCAAGATTCCGATATGTATCAATTTACAAAAAATACTTGGACAACAATATCAACTGGTATTGTTAATGGCCAAGTAAGAGAAGGAGATCCACCACCATTTACATATATTTCATTAATGCCCAATTATACATATGCTAGTCAAGGTAATCCATTCACAGCAATTGGTGGTTCGAGCAATAATGATTTCATTGTTGTTAAGGCGGATGGTGTAACAATACAAGAGTAATTCAAATAAAAAATTATATAAATTAATAACCTATGGTGCAGCCACCTTTTAACCATATGATGTTTTCAAAAAATATTACCATAACAGATTTCAATTATGGCACACCAGAAAATGGTTTTCAAGATGCTGATTTAACACCCTTTTTAAAATGGTATAGAAATATTCCTGGTGGAATCAGTCCATATAATAACGGTTTATATGAACCGAAACATCCTTATACACATCTAGTATTTGTAAATAATATTACTAGAACAGATTTCAATTATGGTACAATAAATAGTGGGTTTACAGACGGAGACCTAACTCATTTTCTTAAATGGTATAGAAATCAATCAGATGGTACAAGTCCTTATTACGAAGTACCACCCCCAGAGCCACAACCAGAACCAGAGCCTCAACCAGAACCAGAACCACAACCAGAACCAGAACCACAACCAGAACCTCAGCCAGAACAAGAGCCAGAGCCAGAACCACAACCAGAACCTGAACCATATGCTGATTTACGTGTTTTAATGGACCAAAGTACTGGTATGATAACATTAGTTGGAATGAATGAAGAATCTTTAACTGATTTAAAATTAAAAATTGTTCAATTAGTATTCGATGATTCATATGGCTGTGACGGAAATACTTATAATTGGGATACAACATCATTCAATGATAATAGCGATTGGTTACTAGAAAACTCTGGTAATTTTGGGAATAATGTAGTAGTTAATCAAGATGTTAATTATATCGCAAATTGTCTGACTAAAGCAACTGTTATTAATGTTAAAGATAATATTATTAATTTAATTCATATTGGTAATGCGACTGGGGGAGGCCGACCAAAATTAGACACGTTATCCAATCTTACTCAAGTAGTGTTATATAATCCTAATTATACTTCAAATCAAAATAAAAATATAACATTTAGAAAAGAGCCTTTTATAAATGAACGTAGCTTAACAATTATCAATTCTTAAAAAATATAATTTATTTTTTAATGGAATCACTTATTCAATTTAACACCAGTCCTATAATATTTTATACAACCAATATTTCAGGAAATCATCATAAATATCAACAAAAACAAATATTTTTATCAAACTATTCTACTAATTTTAAAGTATCTTTGTATTTGATGTTATTTGGAATAGATTCTAATTGGTCTAACTGGGAAATACTGGATGTTTATACTCCATCTGTTAAAAGCGATAGACTGTATTTTTTTTTTACGAACTATCAAGATTATACTGATTATACTGAGAACAAATGGGGGGATCAGGAGCTCAGAGATTATATGAAAAAAAAAATTTTTGAATATAAATATTCAACTGATTTCAAAATATCTTTATTTTCAATGTTGAGTTGTGTGTCTGCAAGTCATCAAATTACAGATATTTATAAACCAATTCCAATTCTTAATTATGATACGAAATATTCATTACTTTATGAACCACATCCTGAAGATTATAAACTAGTTGTTAATAATGAACGAGCGACTGCGGGAAAATTGAATATTCAAAAATTAGAAGCAAATATAAGCAACACATATTGGTCTGGAGATGTAAATCAAGATGGTGTAGTTGACTACGGGGATTTAAGTTATCTCATGGCATGGTTGTCTCTTGGTGGAAATATTAATAATATGATAGTTACATCAACTAGTGGATATGAATATAAAATTGAAAACATTAACTATGGTGATTTAGATAAGGATGGAAACATATCGTGGACTGATTTTCAGTATTTAATGAGTTTTTTATCATTAGGTGGTAGTATAACAAATACACAAGTTTTTTCTACGGGTGATAGAGAATTCAAAATAGAACTATATACAATAGAACCCGAGCCGGAGCCTGAGCCTGAACCAGAACCGGAACCAGAACCAGAACAATATCCCGATGGTGATGAAATAACGATTAGTCTATTCGCATCTGACGAATTTGGGGACGGGTGGAATGGTGCTGATTGGTATATTATTCCAACGGATGATGGACCGAATAATAGAGGATTTGTATATATAAATCAAGGCACCAGTAATAATTTAGAAAATAGTGAATTTACAAAAGCAGTTGATGAAAATGGTAATACTATAGAAGGCTCATTCAGTTGTACTATTACAAATGGTTTTAGTACTATATTCACATTTTTGCTTGAATATGGCGATTACTATATTAATGTTGGTGGTGGAGTATGGGATGATGCATTCTCTTCTGAAATTTCATGGCAAATTACAGGAGTAAATGTGTCATATAGTGGTTCAGGAACAACTAACGATTTATTAGTATCAATATTACCACCCCCCCCAGAACCCGAACCGGAGCCTGAGCCTGAGCCGGCTCCGGAACCAGAAGCTCTGTATCCAGAGCCAGAGCCACAGCCTGAACCAGAACCTGAACCAGAAATTCAAAGTACTAATATACTAATTTTATATAAAATTAACGACATAAATCTTTCTGATTTATCAATAAACCAACGCGAAAATATATTAAATGAAACAAAAGTGTATTTTTCAGATAATAACGATTTCCTATCAATAGAAGACATTAATATAATATTTGAATCAGATTCAAATATTATAAATTTTTATGTACAAATTAGTCTTTACAATTATATTGAAGATAATCAATTATATATAGCATTGATTGATAGTTTTTCAGTTAGTTCTGATACTAGAACAACGATTGAAAATCTATTCAAACAATACATAAATAATTCATATATAGATGAAGAAATTACTATCGTAATAAACGATAATTCACCACCTGAACCAGAACCAGAACCAGAACCGGAACCTGAGCCGGAACCTGAGCCTGAGCCAGCTCCGGAGCCAGAACCTGAACCGGAGCCGGCGCCTGAGCCGGAGCCGGAGCCAGAACCGGAGCCTGAGCCGGAACCTGAGCCTGAGCCAGAAGCGTTGTATCCAGAACCGGAGCCTCAGCCTGAGCCCGAGCCGGAGCCAGAAGCAATGTATCCCGAACCAGAACCGCAACCTCAGCCGGAGCCTGCTCCGGAGCCTCAGCCAGAACCAGAGCCGCAACCAGAACCACAACCAGAACCAGAGCCAGAACCGGCTCCAGAGCCTTCTCCAGAGCCAGAACCTGAACCTGAACCTGAGCCAGAAGAAATTATGGTTACGCAAGCGATAAACATACCAACTGGTTGGTCTTGGATATCTTTCTATGTTGAATTATCAAATAGATATTTATATGATCTTGAAGTCGATAATGAAACAAATTTAATTGATGTAAAAATAAAAGGACAGAGAGGGCGGATAGACTTTGAATCAACGTATATTGAAGGTTGGGGATGGTTTCCCGATAGATTATCAACTCCAGGAGAAAATGATGGAACTTGGGCAAATGGATTTGGTTTTCAAGTATATAATCCAAATCCAGTTGTTAACGTGTCTATGACAAATTATGTTCCCGATTCAATAAATATTACATTAAGACCTGGCTGGAATTGGATTGGATTCATTAATACTGAAGATAAATATATTGGAGATATAATTACTAATGGTAAAAAAGGTTATTCTATTAAGAGCAAAGAACAATCTCCTGTTGCAACAGAATATTATGATGTTGCAGGTTTTAATGGATGGATTCCCGATGATTTTGTAATTAAACCCGGAACAGGCTATGAATTTTATTTAGATCCAAATGAATTTAGTGAAAATGAAGTTATAACAATTACAAGATAAACAAATATACAACTTATAATATTTTCTATAGTAATATGGCCTACGAATTCCCTTTACAGACTACTATCACCAATCCAACAGCAATAGTATATGCTATTATTATCAAAGATGGAACACAAATAGAAAGTGGGCTTGTTGCAGCATTTTACAATGATGATATTCGTACTCCGGGTGGTGGTAATGGTTTTACTCAATTCCCAATACCAGGACAACAACATTACTACGCAACACTAAATATTGGTTTCCAAGTAAGTGAAGCAAGTGAGTTACAGTTTACTATGAAATATATGGATATTAATACTGGAGAAATTTTTGAATGTACTCCTAATATAAATATAGCAGCGTACGGAAGTTTAGGAAGCGCCCAATTTCCGGAAGAATTTAATATTGTTACACCCAGTCCAGAGCCAGAACCAGAACCAGAGCCAGAACCAGAGCCAGAGCCAGAACCAGAGCCAGAACCAGAGCCAGAGCCAGAACCAGAGCCAGAACCAGAACCAGAGCCAGAACCAGAACCACAACCAGAGCCAGAACCAGAACCAGAACCACAACCAGAGCCAGAGCCGGCGCCTGAGCCGGAGCCGGAGCCAGAGCCGCAACCAGAACCACAACCGGAACCAGAACCGGAACCAGAACCGGAACCAGAAATTCCTATTTATTTTCCTCCTGATGGACCATATCCTCCATTCTTTCAACCAGAGCCAGAGCCAGAGCCACAACCAGAGCCAGAACCACAACCAGAACCACAGCCAGAGCCAGAACCACAACCAGAACCAGAGCCAGAGCCAGAACCTCAACCAGAACCAGAGCCAGAGCCAGAACCACAACCAGAACCAGAGCCAGAGCCGGAGCCACAACCAGAACCTGAGCCTCAGCCTGAGCCGGCTCCAGAACCAGAACCACAACCAGAACCAGAGCCAGAGCCACAACCACAACCAGAACCAGAGCCAGAACCGGAACCACAACCAGAACCGGAGCCACAACCAGAACCACAACCTGAACCGGAGCCACAACCAGAACCACAACCTGAACCGGAGCCCCAGCCTGAGCCGGCTCCAGAACCAGAACCACAACCAGAGCCACAACCAGAGCCAGAGCCACAACCAGAGCCAGAGCCACAACCAGAACCTCAACCAGAACCCGAACCACAACCTGAGCCACAACCAGAACCCGAACCACAACCAGAGCCACAACCAGAACCAGAACCAGAACCAGAACCAGAGCCAGAACCAGAACCCGAACCAGAACCCCAACCAGAACCCGAACCAGAACCAGAGCCAGAGACATTATATCCAGAACCCCAACCGGAACCGGAACCTGAACCTCAACCAGAACCAGAGCCGGAGCCGGAGCCTCAGCCTGAGCCGGCTCCAGAACCACAACCTGAACCAGAACCTCAACCGGAACCCGAGCCACAACCAGAACCCCAGCCGGAACCCGAGCCACAACCAGAACCCCAACCGGAACCCGAGCCGCAGCCAGAGCCAGAACCACAACCAGAACCAGAACCTGAACCGAGCGCTTTATATCCAGAGCCTGAACCAGAACCAGAGCCACAACCTGAGCCGGAGCCTCAGCCAGAACCGCAACCTGAGCCAGAACCAGAACCAGAAACATTGGGTTCCGAAATACATACAAAATACTATTTGGAGTATAAAAAATGTCCATATACAGATATTTCAGCCGATTTATACGAAGTTTGTAAAACAGATGCTTCGGCAACTAATGCTGGTACAGATTTTTGTATAATAAATTTTGAACCAATACATGGAGTTAATGTTGGTGATAAAATTGGAATTTTTTTTAATAGAAAATTAAAGGGTCTTGGAATTGTTGAATATAATCATGTGGGAACAATAAGGGCAGTTGTAAGAGTTTATATAAATATAAGTGGTGATGACCTTTTACAAGAAATTAGAATTTTAAGATATAATTCGTCGACTGAAGATTTAGGAAGTGATTCTAGTGGTAATGCATTCGGTTGTCTAGCAGTTATTAAACCAACAATAAAAATAGCATTGTATACGGCGAATGAAAATCTTATAGATTGGATTTGTTTGAAAGAACAAACAGTGACCGCGGCTGCGGGCGCGTGTGATGAATTTAAACCATTAACCATATCGTTGAATCAGACACCACCTTTTACAATACCAACATTACCAAATATATTTAAGGCATTACCAGCACAACCAAATATTTCATGTAATATATCTTAAAGTTATGTTTAATAATATATTATTATTATGATTTTTTTAAAAAAATTATTAAGAGTATTTTATACTTTAAATCATTCAACAATTGTTATATTCCCTGGATTTGGTATGCACCCATCAAATTATGAACAAATGTTTCCGGAAAATGCGAACCTAATATATTTAGATATATGGAATGATTCAGAATTTCAAAATATTAAGCAAGGATTCAAAACAGGAGAAATAACTCCTCCGGGTACTCCAAAATATGATATTTGGTTTTCAAAAATAGTTGAACAATGCCGCGAGCGCATCGAGAGCGAGCGCACCAATAACGAAAAAATTATATATTTTGCTCATTCAATTGGTGCTGAAATTTGCAATGATTTGTACGAAAATGCTGACGCTGTTATTACATATGGATTTGGAAAACAATTTAAAAAAATTGATAATGTGCCAACATTTCACTTATTAGGAACATTAGACGCTTATATAAGTAGCAAATTAGATGAATGGCCTAAAGGGTTTATCCCAATTTTAAATGGAGATCATTTTTCATGTTCAAATGAAGCTGGTAAATTGCTTGCTGAAAAATGGCGCAGTGAACTTGGTATACCTAAAATAAATGAATATACGCAAAACAACTTCCCACAAGCAAAAATTTTAGTTAAGAATGAAATTAACAAGATTATCGATTCATTGAATTCGCGAAACTAGGGGGCGGACGACTGCGGCGTCACGTCGAGAATTTGTTAACCCACTCCGCCGCCTCTTCAGACGTTGATGGCTTTCCATAACCAGCGCGTTCAAGTTCTTTTAACACTCTAATACTATCCCAATCTAGATTATCATCATCTATATAATTATATCCAAGTCTAGCGTCGACTGCGCGGCGACCAAATGGGCGGCGAGCTTCTGCGCGAGCTTTGGCCGCGCTCCGAGCTTCTGCGCGAGCGTCATCCACTGACATGGTGGAGGTGATAGCGCGGACAGCTCCGTCAATTCTATTAATATCTTTTCTCATTTCTTCGATTTTATCAAATAATAATTTATGTTCTTTTTTATTATTATTGTTTCTTACATCATTTATTTTATCATTATCTGATATTATTTTAACATTTTGTACTAAAGAACGAATTACTTTACTATGTTCTCCAATGGCTTTCTTATTTTCTTCAAATCTATCAGTTAACCATGGCATCTGCGTATCCTTCACCCATTGTATGTGATTATTAAACGCATCTTCATTGCGATTTATTTCCTTTTTAAGGAATTCATTAATATGATTTACTGAAAATTCTACTTTTCTTATTTTTTTAAGACATTCTTCGGGGCAGAATTCGCCTTTCCAACTTACTTTTTTGGGCTTCGCGTCGGTTTCAGGTGCAGGTGCAATAAAATTACTAACTTTTTTTAGAATACCTTTTGTTTTAGGAAAGGCGTTAATATCTCTTGGTGTTGTTTTTAATTCTTTTGATGAGCTATTAACCCATTTATCACCTTGTTTTATCCAATTACCCGTCGAATCGCTCACGAGCTCGTCGAGGCGGCTCCGCGACAGCGATGTCCGAATATCCAGAAGAGGGGGTACGTCATCAAGAGAATTTTCAATCGCTTTTGCTATATCCTGTTCTTCTTTTGAATCCTTAAGAGAATTTTCTACCGCTTTTTCCAGCGCAGCGCGCTCGGCCTCCTTGGCATCCACGGGACGCTCGTTTGCTTTTTCTAAATCCTGCTCTTCTTTTGATGGTGGAGATGCCTTTGACCATGAAGATTGGGGGATTTCCTTATTTCTTATTTTTTCGAGATTTGAATCAAATATTCCTTTTGTTTTTGCTATTTTATTATTCAAAAAATAGCTTTCTTTACATTCATTCACAAATTCACTATAGAAACTTCTTAATATTATATTGCGTGAACGCATGCCAACTGGGAAAGCAGACCCACTTGGCATTGCCTGGAGCTGCGCCGGCTCGCCATCTTTGTAAGGTGTTTTACAAATAAACGAAAGAAAACATAAATTTTCATAAGAAAATTCATAATCATTGCTTGCATCATAACCTAAATAGTCATGCATTATTTCATCAATACCAACTAAAATTTCAACACCTTCTTTACAAATATGATTTCCATCTTTCAATTCATCATAAAAAAATTTAAATATATACTTCTTTATATCATAAGGCATGTCAGGAGCAGGTTCAATACGTTTTTTTACAGTATTGATATCTTTTTCATTTGATTTAATTTTTATCTGGTAGTCATATTCTCCAGATATCGGATCAGTGTTAATCTTTATTATTTTTGCTTCTTGAAGTGGTTCTTCATCACCATTTTTCTGATTTTTGTATATAACGCGACTGCCCGGTGCAAGCGGCGCCTGCGGACGTCGACGACCTAGGGCGGCAGCGGCCTCGCGTCGTCTATCTTTCTTCCTTTGTAACTCTTTTGCGTGTTCTTTAGCCGCTTTAGCGTGTGCCTCTGCCTGAGCCTCTTCAAAAGTTTTAGGCTTAGATTTGGGTTTAACATTTGGATGTTCTTTTCTGAACGCGTCCATTATCCTTTCGTGTTCTCTAACATTTCTCATCATATCATCGCCATCTGAAATTTTCTCTTTTATATTCACTTCCTTAATAACACGTTGACTACCATCTTCATTATAACTAACTTGGTACGCTTGATTTCCAGGATTATAGGCAAGTGGTCTTATAATCGTTGCTATACTTCCATCAATGAGTCTAACAATATTATCTTCCACATATTTTGGTCTGTAATTTGACGAGTCAATAGCCGGTGCCGCGCCGACGGCGCCACCCAATCTTCGAGTATACAAGAGTTTAGATTTATGATTCCTTCTTGTTTTCATTATTTAATGACAACTTAATTATTTATAAAACTTCTTAATCTAAATGTGATTTAATAATATTTATTAAACCATCCTTCTTTTTTAAAAAATCTGTAAATTTTGTATGCCTTTTCCAATATGAATGGGTGCGTTTAAAGTTTATTAACCACTGTATGTGATTTTTGTTTATACTATAGGTCCATTTAAAACCTGCAATTTTTCTTGAGTGGTCATATGCATTGTATGCTTGCTCTGCATTTGATGGAATACATACCATTGGTAAACCTATTTTAAAATTTTCATAAATGGTTTCAACTCCACATGTACTGATTATTCCTAAAGACTTGGTTCTATATTCATCAAAATCTTCACCAATCTCTATAAATATCACATTTTTTGATATTGATTTATATATTTTTGAATTCTTTATAAAAATAACAAATTTAGTATTTTCAAATTCTTTAAAAATATTATATAGTTCGAGTGTTTGTGGAATATTGAAATAACATACTATAATATTTTCATCTCTTTTTGATATTTCTAAGTCATTATTGATCATAGGTGGAATTGTTTGTGGGTCTGATTCGCAAGAGTCAATAGCTATGTTATGTACATTTAAATATGAGTTATGAACAACATACGATGAAAAAATTACACTATTTAATGTAAATTTCGTAAATTTATTGTCTGAAATTATTGAGTAATAGTCTTTGTCAAAATCCAATCTATTTTGAGTAGAAATGTTAAACACCGTTTTAGTAGCAATAGACACCAATTTGATTGGTAAATGAAGATTGATAATGAACTCAGGATTCATTCTGCAAATAAATTTAGACACTTTATTATAGTGCAAATAGGAAAATTCGATAACATACCTGATTGTATCGTTGATTATATGCTCAGTATCTTTGTTCGAAACAAATTCAGGCTCATTTAGAGATATTAAAGGGATATTATTGTTCTTTGCAAAATCATATACATCTTCACTAAAACGCCCTACAACTATACCCGCACAATTATAATAGCCAGTCAATAATCGAATAATATTTTTCATTTGAGTAATATGCCCGAGACCGTTAGACTCTACCAATATAACATAACTACCTTTTTGTTTTTGATTAACTATCTCATTATGAATTGCTATTAAATTCATCGGATTATAGACAACACTATCCAATAATGAATTTGCTAAATTATACATTTTGTTCTCTATAAAAAATTTACATGTGGATACAATTGATTCTTTTAAAAGCATTTTTAAATCTTTAGAAGTATAAAATAATTATTTTACTCGATAATGACGCCGGCAATGCCAATTACATATAAAAATGTTGTTGTTACACTTAAATTTGCAACTTGTTTTTATAATGAAGTTTCCGAAATTATAATAAACATTGTAAAAAAATGTAAAGCAAAGCATTCTGGTACAACATTCAGTAAACAGTGCATTACAATGCTATATATAGTTTCAACCAAATTTGCAAGATTATTTATTCGCTTTTTTAGAGAACCATTTATAGGAGAAATAATTGATGAAAGCTGGGCAAACTGGGTGATGTGTTGCTCTGATGACCAGTATTATTATATATACATATACGCACATTGTCCAAATTTATACCAAAATTTACCACATTACAAAAAATGGAAAAATATAACAGAATATTGACATCTCTTAGGCCTCGCGCTCCAGCGCCGCCGGGTCACCCACCATATCAATATATAATTTACATTTATTGAAATAGTTTGTATCGTATCTATCTTTGTTTCCTGAAAGTAATTCAAATATATCTGAAACAAATTCTTTTAAAGACAGATGATCAAATTTGTAATCAAATTTAACAATAATATTTTTCAAATCAAACAATACGTGATGCATCTTTTTTGAATGAATTAATAATTGTTTAGTAAGAGATGGGGGAAAACTGTCATATAACTCAAAATAATTATGAAATATGAAGTGCAACTCTTTTTCTGAATATTCACATTGTTTTTTTTCTTTTAATTGTGGAAAATCAATCAATAACTTAAATATTTCTTTTTCGCTTATTAAAAATCTTTCTTTTATATCTTCAATACAATAATTTATAACGACATCCAATCCCAAATAATCAGCAAGTGGAAGTATTTTAATAATATCAGCAGGTTCGACATGAGGCCACGAATTACAGTTTTGAAATTCAATAATAGAATATAGATGTTCTAGCTCTTCTAGTCCATATTTATATGGACTATGCACATGTTCTAGATTTTTTGAAGGAATTGGTACAATATCAAGCTCAGAAAAATTATCACCCATCCCCTTGGATGTTAATAAATCCTTTCTAAGTTCTATCTTTCTATCATTATTATCAAATTCAAATACTAGCATATTTTTCATAATTAATTATATTTATGAACTTTTATCTTTTGATGGAATTTTGTTTTCGAAAGATTCCCAAGAATTATAAAACCATTTCTTTGAATTACTAGGTCGTCTTAATTCAAGAAGTCGGAATAACATTTCACATTCAATAATTAAATCATCTGCCTTA
>Ga0208410_1000785_pt1 | contig 17720 bp, 13 predicted proteins | sample ETN02SmetaG_3_FD_185787 | JGI IMG/M metagenome (GOLD analysis project Ga0208410, IMG submission 185787) | Marine microbial and viral communities from oxygen minimum zone, Eastern Pacific Ocean - ETNP2014F10-02SV257 (SPAdes) (version 2) | ecosystem: Environmental > Aquatic > Marine > Oceanic ... | reverse complement strand
CAGATTGTGAGAAATTGCTGCAGGACTATGATATCTCGGGAGGTTCAAAAAAAATCCTCAAAGCCTGGGTTACACAACAGATTATAGAAGATGTACGTATAGATCTCTCTCAGGCTAAACTGGAACAAGGTGCGTTTGATTATGACGACTTATTACGGATTGTTGAAGAACAGGTAATTCCGCAAAACGTTGCAAGTTCAATCTCAACAGCTCTCACGAAAGCTGTTCGCAAAAAATATATCTGTGCAATCGTCGATGAATTTCAAGACACGGATCGACGGCAATGGAATATATTTCGCCATTTGTTTCTGGAAAGTCCAGAGCATCGTTTAATAGTAATTGGTGATCCAAAACAGGCTATTTATTCTTTTCGTGGCGCAGACATTTTTACTTATCTGCAGGCACGAAAAATTTTTCAGCAAAAAACTTCCCGCTTAGCGTTTGTATTAAAAAAGAATTTTCGTTCGTCTAAAGAAATGCTTTGTGGTTTGAATCAGATTTTCAGTGACGGCAGGTGGTTTCCTGAAAAACGCGGGATTCTCTATCAGCATGTAGGCTGTGGAAAACCGGAACTGCAACTGAAAGATGATACGCCTGATAGGAATGCCATACATTTGATGAAAATGTTACCTCAGTTTACTGTTTCAGGGAAAAAGATAGCTGAGCAAAAAATGTCGAAAGACCAAAAAATACCTTTAACGATTTTGGAGAAGTTATCTTCTTTAAGCGGTAAAAAATATTATGGTAATGATTCCTTTTTACGAGCTGCGCAGACAGAGTTGGGAATAGAAATTAGTATAGAATATCAAAGTGCACTGCTGAATTTATTCTTAGATGAACAGGCCGAAGTTGCGACAATCCGTTTTGCTGAGGAAATTGCTCTGGAAATAAAATCCATATTGAGGATAGGATCAACTGAAAATCGACGTCCTCTCTGGCAGGATGAAGATGGAGAACGCGCTTTAAAAGAACAGGATATTTGTGTGTTGTTCCGTAAAAGTAATGAAGGTAAAATATTGGGAAAAGCCCTACGGCGTCATGGAATAGATTTTTCTTTTTACAAACAGAAAGGTTTATTTGAAGGGCGTGAAGCTCTTGAAATACTCGATCTGCTGGATGCAGTTGCGTATCCATTCGATCACTCTAGAACTGCTAAACTTTGGCTGACTAGATTTTTTTGTACGAAAATTAATGAACTTACAGAAGCATCTACTTTTGATGCTGAGTTTTTACATCAACTTCAGGAGTGGAACTCTTTAGCTGTATCTCAAAGTTTTCGGAAGCTTTTTGATCAAGTCTTACAACGCACAAAACTGATAGAGCGTGAGTTGTTACTTGGCGGAGATGAGCGAAGCGTAACCAATTATGTTCATTTGTTTGAGTTATTGAATCGTAAAGCTATTGACCGGCATCTTGATTTGTTTGAACTGATTCAATTATTGAAGAGTTTTATCGAGGGCAAAGAAGATCCGGGAGAAAACGAAAATTTGCTACGTCTGGAAAGTGAACGTGATGCCGTACAGTTAATGACTATGCATTCAGCAAAAGGATTAGAATTTCCTGTAGTTTTTTTGTTTGGAGGACTTACAGGCAACCAGAAAAAATCGTTTCAATTTTATCATGATTCAGCTGAAAAACCTATCATTGATATGCTCAATTCAAAGGTGCCTGCAGAATACGAGTGGCAGGTAGAAGGAGAACAACAAAGATTGCTCTATGTCGCTATGACACGTGCCTGTGGACGCCTATATTTGCCATGTGTGGGTTTTTTGCAGGGAAATTCTGGAAAGCGTATCTGCAAAGTGAGCAGCGGGTATTCGATGCTTAATGATCAGTTATCAATGATCAGCGAACAAATATTTGCTGAAAAAAATAATTCTACTTTCAGCAGCAGTCTGGTCGGAGCTTTTCCAGTAAATCTTGCAGCAAATATTAATGCAACTGAGCAGGAAATGTTGAGAAATTGGAACCCTCCGGAACTACCTGAAATAACAGAAAGTATAAGTGAGATAGAAAATCCACAAATACTCTTCAGTCAACTCCGTTATAAACAAAGAGGTTTTGTCCTAACTTCCTTTAGCAGGATGCAAAGGAAAAATAAAGAACAAAATTCAGATCTAAATTGTTCAAACGATCAGGAACTTTCAACTATTGAAATCCGAGGAGAAACTGAATTGGGAAAGCGTAGAGAAGATGATGAAGCCGGAACTATGCAGTTTTCGGAAATCCCTGATCGGGATTCTGATACGGAATCGCAGTTTACCATAAGTAACGTCCAGAAAGATCCTCTTCCCGGAGGTTCTCAAACCGGGAATTTGCTACATGAATTGCTGGAGCATGTTGAATTTGCTACCCTTCGTGAGAGTAGATCTAAGGGAGATTGGTTAGAAGTTCAAGCGGTTAGCCGTATGATTAGATCAATTAACGAGCGTTACGGACGTTTGCCCGAAACAGATAGTAGAATTGCTGAAATAATCTGGAATTCTTTACGTACACCACTCAGACTCGGACAAAATCAGGATGCACCTGTAATAGAATTGGCATATGTAAAAAAATATTTGCGAGAAGCTGATTTTTATTTCCCAATTCCTAATAAAACAATGAATGCAGAAGTAATTAAGGGAAAAGAGGAAGGGGTGATCCAGGGCCGCTATTCAAGGATTGGTGTTGGCGGTTGGGCAATCGAAAAAGGATTTTTACGAGGTTCGATTGACTTTTTGTTTGAACATGAATCTAAAATATATTTACTTGATTGGAAAAGTAATTTGCTGAAAAACTATGGTCAAGAATCAGTAGAAAATGAAGTAATGAAAAACTATGAATTGCAGTTGCAAATTTATATTCTTGCCACTTCTTATTGGTTTAAACTAGATAGCGAAGAAAAATATAATGAGAAATTTGGCGGGGTACTATATATATTTGTACGCGGTATTGGACGAGCTATAGCAATCTCAGGAGATGCAGAAATTTCCTCTAGCGAAGGTGTTTATTTCAAGCGACCGAGTTGGACAGAATTGAAAGCTTATGAAACCCGGTTAAGCCAGGAAAAATATTGAGTAGTTAACAAAAAAATAAAAATTAAACTAATGATCTTAATTTCGAAATATAATCGTTTGTTTTGACCTGTCTTGTGATTTGGGGGAAAGTTTTGTGTGAGTAGTTTTTTTCAATTATTGTGATGGAACTCATATTTTCAAGGAAACAAAAATTATTCCCTGAGCTTGAATCTAGAAAGTCAGCCCGGATCATTCCAAATAGCGAAGGATCCTTTTTTGTCCGTATTTCAGTTACGCGATTCGAAATATCAACCATTATGCTTGTGAACTTATAAACATTTACTGTATTTCAAACCGGTGTTCTGCCGTATGCATTTTATACGTTATTTTTCTTCCTCATATTTCTGGGAAAAGATCAGAACTAATCTCACCTTATTAATTTGGTTTAATGCTGAATTATAGCTGTGGGAATATGGAAATGGGATAAGGCTTTATCGTTCATTTAAAGACCTGCTTTAAATTCCGTGATTAACACTTCAGAAATATTTAACTTTTTGAATTCTCTTAAAACCTCAATTCTCAGATCATTCCTCATCACCTTAGTCTTCGAATTAACTTTTTGTTTTTTTAAAATGATTTTTAAAGTTTAATTGAGAGAAAATTATTTGACATTCCACAAATTTTTCAAAGAAGGTTTTTACTTTTGCACTAAAGGCTTAATCAAGGGATTTCTCCAAAAATATAACCTTGATAAAAACATTAATTTTCAAATAAATTGAGGTAATTTGGATACCCTTCTTTTTCAAGGTTATTTTTAGGGACAAATCTCAGTGCTGCTGAGTTAATACAGTAACGAAAACCTCCCGGTTTTGGACCATCATTAAACAGGTGACCAAGATGAGAATCTGCGTATTTGCTCCTAAGTTCAGTTCTTACTGAGAACCAATTTTTGTCTTCTTTTGTGATCAAACTTGCTCCAGCAATGGGTTTTGTAAAACTAGGCCAGCCCGTGCCGGATTTATATTTGTCAGTTGAACTGAAAAGCGGCTCACCGGAAACTATATCAACATAAATTCCCTCTCGTTTGTTATCCCAATATTTGTTGTTAAATGGTGGTTCGGTTGCATCATTCTGAGTAACATCAAACTGTAAAGGTGTCAGTTTTTCCTCAAGTTGCCGCAAATCAGGTATTCTATATTTGGCACTTATTTTAACGCTATTATCAAGAACTTTTTTTTTACCCCAAATTTCTCTAAGTTGCTTATCTCGTCCACATCGATAGCGGTAGTACTTATATTTCAATGGATTTTTTTTGTAGTAATTTTGATGGAAATCCTCTGCAGGGTAAAATACTCCTGCTTTTTTGATTGGAGTTTCAACCGGTTTTTTAAGGATGCCGGAATTATCGAGCATATTTTTGGAGTTTTCTGCCAGCTTTTTTTGTTGACTTGTCAGATAAAAAATCGCGGTTGAGTACTCATGCCCTCGGTCACAAAATTGACCATTTTTGTCAAGAGGATCAATCTTTACCCAAAATATATCAAGCAGTTCCGTATAAGAAATTACAGACGGATCATAAAAAATCTGCACTGCTTCCAAATGTCCGCTTTTCCCATAATTTTTGTAGTTCGGATTTTTTGTTGATCCGCCGATATATCCTGAAACGACTTCTTTGATACCGTCATTTTTTTCGAAATCAGATTCCATACACCAAAAACAACCACCTGCAAAAATTGCGATTTCGTATTTATCTTCTGCAGAAGAATTAATTGAAGTCATCCAAACAAGTAGAAAAAATGAAACAAGAAGCAGGATAGTTTTTCGCATGAGGCTATTATTTAAAGTTCAGCTGCAAGCAGAATATTTAGTTCTGAGAGAGGGATATCCTAGCCTTTACCAACATTTTGACCACACCAGAGTGGTGAAAATCTCTCAATATCTCAGCGGTTAATTCTCTGAAAATTCCTCTATCACTACCATTTTGGATATTAGCGGAACTTAGGCTAAATTCATTAAAATACGGTTCTAATATTTTTAGCCATTTTTGCTCGCGTTCAAAAAATACTTTAGGTTGGTGATGGCAGAAAAAAATTTAAGTTGAAAAGATTCTTTGTTTGGGATTTGAAAAAAGCCAATTCTGCCCTGAGTTTTTCTGAAGTGAGAATTACGTAGGGCAGTGATCCCAACCCACTGCAATTTGAAAAAGCAATTGCTACAGCACTTTCTTGAACTGCTGACATAGGTGCCTGAATAATTGGGAACTGTTTACCTAGAAAATTATTAATCATCATGCCTTTAGTCAGTTTTAAACGGGCCTGGAATTCGCTGAAAACTTGTTATTTACTAGAAGCGGAAAATATTGTATCAGCGCCCTCCTTGAAAAACCTCAAATTTCTTTTTTTGTTTAAATTGTTTTTTTTCAGCTTTGTAATTTGCGAGGTACGCACCTATACCCCAGCCTATGAATCCGAAAATAAAAGTATTTGTTCCTGCTTCGCCTTGCAAAATCCCCGGACTCCAATAACCAACCAATGTTCCTGCTATGGTACCTAAGCGGACATAATTATCCTGAAATAAGGTCAGTAACAAAATCAGTAAATTTCGATTCATATGCAGAAGTAGGTAAAAAATGAAATCGTTTATTTATTATTTTGAGCATGTGTAAAATTATATAACTATATTGGTGTTATTTTAGAAAAATTTACCGCTTCATTCGAAATAACACGGTTTAAGTCCGTTTAACACAGGCGTTTTAAAATAGTCTTCTAATAAGAGAGTTTGCTATAGTCAAATACTTCATTTGAACATATTTATATGATTTTTAACGTCAGCTAAAAAATAGATCTTAAAGTTTGAAATAATGCTAAAAATACTCTGGAAGAAAAATATATGACAAAAACTCCTCCGATAAACAAATCACCTTCACCCTGAATAGGATTAAAAAACATGACAAAATTAGAGGGAGGGTCGAGTTTTTCGTCGGGTGGTTTCTTCATGCGGAACACAATCAACACCACGAGTGTTAATACTGTTAAAACAAGCCAGTTACCCATTTTTTAATAACTGTTTTAGGATTATTTTAATAAAATTTTGTGACGGTAGTCTTAAGTATCAATTGAGATAGTTTATAGAAGATTTATTCAAGTGGCAACGCAAAATCTGTGCATTATGAGCAAAAAATGCTGCGATTCGTGGCGGGCAATTTATGCATGCTTCCCCGAAAATAAAAATGACTAAATAGTTTTTCCCATGTAGAGATTGCTGATTCATGAACAGTGAGGATACCAGGATTTATTTGAGTCAGTCTTCATCAACAATAAGCTAACAATCCTTGAATCTCATCCTTTAAGGGAACATGTCCCAGTTCAAAACCGCATTGCGTCTTCTATTCACAAAAGATAATATATAATAAAGCTTAAGAAGGGGATTTTATGGAATTACCAGCAATGTTTGATCTGAGTTCTAAGGTTGCTTTAGTTTCCGGCGGAAGCCGAGGGATTGGAGCAACAACTGCAGAAATTTTGGCTGAGTTCGGTGCACATGTCATTCTTACCAGTCGCAAGGCAGAAAATTTAGAGGAAGTTCAGGAAAAAATTCATAATGCCGGGAATCAGGCGTCCGGGATGGTTTGTCATAATGGTGATCTTGTGGAGATTGAATCATTATTTGAAAAAATTCGTGAGAAACATAACCGATTAGATATTTTGGTGAATAACGCAGCAACCAATCCGTTTTACGGTTCAATCCAGGAGGTGGAGGAACGGGCTTGGGATAAAACACTTGATGTGAATTTGAAAGGGCCATTTTTTATGAGTCAGCACGCGGCTGACTTAATGAAAAAAAACGGCGGAGGAAGTATTGTTAATGTCTCTTCGATCAACGGTCGTATTCCGATGTTAAACCAAAGCGTTTATTCCATTACCAAAGCAGCACTCATTTCTATGACGCAAGCTTTTGCCAAAGAGCTGGGGCGGGATAATATTCGAGTCAATGCAGTTCTTCCAGGATTGACTGATACAAAGTTCGCTTCTGCACTTACCCAGAATGAAGAGTTGATGAGAAATGTTCTCCAGCAAATTCCGCTCGGGAGAATTGCTAAACCGAGCGAGATGTCAGGGATGATACTTTTCCTTGTTTCTTCTGCGGCATCATACATTACGGGCAGCACCTTTACTGTAGACGGAGGAATGCTGGCATAAAATAAATTCATTGGAACTACTTTTTAATAGTTAATTTTTCAATCATGATTTCCATTCATTTGAAAGCCGTAATACAGGGTTGTAGTTACAATGATTTTTTTCATTATACTGATGAAAGTTTAACAAGTCATAAAACCGTGTCATTTAAACCACAGGGAGAATTTTTTAGTAATCTCCTGTACTAAAAATTACAAAGAAAATTTTAGTTTTGATTGTAAAAAAATTGTCTGCAGTCAAATGTCTGTTCAGTTGAAATTTTTCACGAAACATCAGGAAATAATAAATCATTAAATAAAAAATAAAAAGGAACAACATGAGTAGAAAAAATCGTATTGAAAAAGATTCAATGGGTGAAGTCGAAGTTCCTCAGGCAGCGCTTTATGGTGCACAAACTCAACGTGCGGTTAACAATTTTCCTGTTAGTGGAATCTGTATCAGCAGAGCACTGATACACGCACTGGGTGTGATCAAACAGGGTGCAGCCAAAGTTAATGCTGAACTTGACAATATTCCAAAAGATGTTGCACATGCGATTCAACTTGCAGCACAGGAAGTAATTGACGGCAAGCTTGATGAACACTTTCCGGTTGACATTTATCAAACTGGTTCTGGAACTTCGAGTAATATGAATGCGAACGAAGTGATTTCGCACCGTGCTATGGAACTGGTTCCTGATTTATCGGTCAAGGTACATCCAAATGATCATATTAATTTTGGCCAGAGTTCAAATGACACTTTCCCGACTGCGATCAGAATTGCGGGTTATCTCGAGACAAAAAACACCTTGATTCCGGCACTTAAATATTTGCGTGAAACATTTCTGAAAAAAGGTGCCGAATATTCGCACGTAGTTAAGACTGGCCGGACGCATCTGATGGATGCAATGCCTGTTACTTTTGAACAGGAATTCGGAGGTTATGCACGGCAAATTGAAATTGGAATTCAACGCATTGAATCAGTTTTGGAACAGATGGCGGAACTGCCGATGGGGGGAACTGCAGTCGGTACCGGGATTAATACTGATCTGGAATTCCCACCCAAATTTGCAAAGGAAGTCTCAAAACTCTGTGGAGAGTCTTTCCGTGAAGCGGAAAATCATTTTGAAGCACAGTCGACGGTAGACGCTCCGGTTGCTTTGGGAGCCCAGTTAAAAACCCTGGCAGTTAGTCTGCTGAAAATTGTCAATGATTTACGCTGGATGAATTCTGGACCAAACAGCGGGCTTGGAGAAATTCAACTTGCGGCACTTCAACCGGGGTCTTCAATCATGCCCGGGAAGGTAAATCCGGTGATTGAAGAATCAATGGCAATGGTTTGTGCGCAGGTAATCGGTTATGATGCGTCGATCAGTGTGGGCGGTTTGTCCGGCAATTTTGAATTAAATGTAATGCTGCCTATGGTCGCGCACAGTCTTCTTGAATCAATTCGCCTGTTGGCTAATGCTTCACGTAATTTGGCGGAGCGCTCAGTATCACAACTTGTAGTAAGGGAAGATCATATCAAGGCTCTTGTCGGTAAAAATCCGATTCTGGTCACTACACTCAATCCTTTGATCGGTTATGATCTTGCAGCAAAAATCGCTAAAAAAGCTTTTGCAGAAAATCGTGCTCTGAAGGAAGTTGCATTGGAAATGTGTGATTTGCCTGAAGAAGAACTAGATAGTGTGCTTGATCCGGCTAAGATGACTAAAGGCGGATTTGCAGAGTGAGAATTTGTTCCTGTTCTGCATGACCGTCTTGATCAGCAGGATTAATTTAAAGATGATAGAAATTAATAGATGTTTCCATCTAATTCATTAAATATGATTCTTTAAATCAAGGGTAGGCTATCGGTAGGGTTTTTTTCTAAAAGTTGTCGGTCATGGAAGTAACGGATAGTGGTATTGGCTGAAGCATGTCGTGCATAAGACTGGACTTTCTGCAACGGTTCGCCCAATTCCAATGAAAGAGTGATTGCAGTGTGTCTAAGATAATGTGCCGAAATATTTAAACCAATTGCTTTGCCGAGTCTGGAAACAATGTCATTAATACCTTTTCCAGACATTTTTTGACCATGAGTCCTAAAGCCAAGTGATGGAAAAACATACGCGGAATTAATGTTATTTTGTTGCAGAAATGAGTTCCACTCGGATAGTTCTTCATGAAGTTCATGTCTTAATTTTATCCGCTGTTCTTTTCCGCTTTTCGTATGCTTCAGTACTGCTACATAAAAAGACCCATCCTGTACAATATCACTCCAGCATAAACCAGCGGTTTCACCGCGTCGGGCTGCGGTGAGATACAGAAATTTCAACACCAAATCATTCCTAACCCGGAGCAGGGGTGCCATACGTCCATCATATTGCATTACCTTATTTGCTTCTATCATGGCATTGAGCTGAGAAACTTGGAGAGCCCCCTTACTGGTTGCAGTGTCAATTTTTTCTGCGCGGATGACAGAAGCTTTGAAAGGATTTTGTTTGAGGTAGCCAAATTCAGTCAGCACCTTACAGACTTTGCGCAGGGCACTCATGGTTTGGTTGATGGTCGAAGCTTTTTTGCCTGAGGATTTCAGCTGATTTTTATATTCTAGCATCCAGAGAGGATCGAAGTCCTCCATTTCCCTCAGCTCCCGGATATCTGCCCATTCCTGTAAATCCCTGAAAGCGCGCGCGTATGCACGCTGAGTATTTGCAGCATATTCTCCAAAAACAAGCTTCAAGGCCTCATTCGGTGGAAGAGAGGGCTTTTGTTCAGCAACTGCTCCTACTTCGGGATTTGGCATTTCAGAATTTTGCTCTTCTGCTGAAATAATGTCCATAAAATACTTTTGAAACTTTTTTAAAAGTTGGCAATCACGTGAAGCTGGAATGAAAAAAAACGTTATTTTTACTATTTTAGAATTTACCGATATTCTTTAAGGTTGAATCAGTATCGTAACTACGTAAGGTGGATGTCGAATCAGCAGTTCCATCGGTGGAGGAAGTTTCAGCAAATCAACTGAATCAAGAATCGATTTATCGAATTTTTGAGAACCACTTGCTTTTAACAAACGTCTTTCAATCACCTTACCGGATTGATCAATCTGAAGTCTCAATCGTGCTTTTAAGTTTTTAATGGTCTGACTACGGTTTTTTTGTCGAAAAAACATTAAATCTTTTTTGATATTATTCCAAATTAACTGATTGTAACGTCTTTGTGCAATTTTGAATTGCAGTTCGTCCAACGGCGAACTGGTTTTCGGTTTAAACCTTTTCGTTCTTTTGCGTAATTTAGTGTCGGACAAAAACTTTGCCGTTTTATTTTTTGTTTTTGCAGAATCGGTTTTCTCTCTGACTGTTTCCGTAGAAGTTGAAGAAGAAAGAGTCTGAGGCCTTGTGCGTTCCACTACCATTGGAGGCATTGCGTAACTCTCCATTCTGAGCACTACATTTTTCAACATCTCTTCCGGAGTCAAAGAGCAGAGTGCACAAACTTCATTTATCACTCGCCAGCGCTGATTTTCGCCTATCAGTACCAGAGTTAGTCTATTATTTTCAGGTTGGCTTTTCAGTAAGAATAAACTTGTCTGTGGAAATGCCTCAAGTACCTCCAGTATACATTTTAGCTGAAGACAGTAATTTTTATCTGTGGAACTTTGAAGTTTATTTAGGGCTATTTCAAAAGCGCCTTGCTTTCTTAAATCAAAGCTGCCGGCTAATTCATTCCTCAATTTGTGAAGCAAGATTTGTTCCGAAAATTCTGGTGTGGAACTTGTGTTTAATCCCATAACCACCGCACTCGGTTTGTATTCCTTTGGCCAAACCGTGGAAGTCAGTGAAAATAAAAACAACCCGATCAGTACAGTAAAGATTGAGTGCTGAAAAGAACGATTGGACGAATTTGAAATGGACACAGAAAAGCTATAATTTTAAGAAAAGTAATCAACGCGACGGCCCTTTGTTATACAACTGTATGACATTTTACGCAAGAAATTGCGGAATTAGTGCCAGCGAAGAAGTACATTTTGAGGCATGTGTTCTCGGAAGATACTGATATTATTAACTACGATAAGTAATATCGAGCCAGATTCCTGTTGTTATATAAGTTTGAGGCATGAAAAAGCAAGAATATCTTCATCAGCGCTTTTTGCATCAGCAGGGTCATGGGTGACAAGAAGGGAGGGGAGTTGGTTTTTACTAATGAACAAAACCTTAGATCTCGGACTTACCGCGCAATTCCTGATCAAGTCTAGAAAACGGTTCATCCAGCAACAAGTTTTCCGGTTGAGCGAGAATTGTTCCTTGGGTTTTCAAGTAGACTGTTGGTATTTTAGCATTTTGTGTGATTCCCGCTCACGAATTATTGTAAGCAAGAAATATGTTGAGTAGTAAAATAATTCACAAAATTAAAATAATTATAGCTTTTTTGATTGTTCCATATTTAGTCTCAGGATTAGTTTTTAAATCAGTTATAAGATAAATACAAATTAGATATAATTAATTTTTTTAATTACTATTGCAACAGTGTATTGCGGCTCTTTTGAGATAAGGGAGAAACACTGTGAAGTAAGAAATGTTCATAAGATTTTCTGTCAAGACTGCTCCAGATAAAAGCCGGCGATATGATTACAGTAGCGATTATTAAAATCAAAATAATTGTTTTAAGAAGTCCAAGCATGACATTTATTTAGAACAATTTCCTCCAAATTCAGTTAGTAAAGGGATGCTTTTTTATTGGTTCTTTATGCTATCTTGATACCATGTTCGCTTAAAGGCAAAGAGTCTATTTGTTTCCCAGTCTAGGTTTCAGCCACTTTCTGAGCCCTTTTTGTTTCAATGATTGATAAAAGTTTTCTAACGAGTAACGGAAAAATTCCCAATAGAACTAATGAAACAGTTAAGGTTGGTGAAAGTATGTCGCTCAAGGTCTCAAGTTTCGCTAGTTCCGAGCCTGCATTTATATAAATCAAAGTTCCTGGAAGCATTCCAAGTTGACTAACCCAGTAAAAGGTAGAAGTTCGCAACCAAGTCAATCCTATAGCTAAATTAATCAGAAAAAATGGAATGACTGGTAAAAGACGTAAAGTAAATAAATAGAAACCACCATCTTTTTGTATGCCCGAATTTATAGTTTGCATTTGTTTCTGGAAATGACTTTGTACGAAGTTTCGTAATAAATAGCGTGAGATTAACATAGCGAGTGTCGCCCCAATGGTAGCGGCGAATGAGATCATTATCGTCCCTTTCACTAATCCGAAAATCGCGCCTGCCCCCAAAGTCATCCAGATTGCTCCTGGAAGTGAAAACGTAGTCATGACTACATAACTCAGGAAATAAGATCCAAGTACTAAGATAGGGTTTTGCTCGTGGTATGATATGAATAATGATTTTGCGTATTTTAGATATTCGAGTGTGAGGTATTGCCGTAATTCGAAAGCGAAGAACGATGCTAAGACAATGGAAAAAGTTACTAACAAAATAATAACTTTGATTTGTTTTTTCTTTCTTGTCATAAATTTGAAGGCTTGCGGTTCGTTCAATTCAGGGATTTGGGAAACGGTCGAATTTCAATTTGATTGAAACTCTTCGGATAATTTAACACTTTTACCGTGTAAAGCACCCCCAAGTAGAGACACAGAAAGGAATACAAAAAGAAAGTGAAACCTTAATATAATTTAAAGAACCACCTTCTAAAATGACATCCCCGTTATTAATTAGGGTCAGGATTGTCCCAACTACCATTACAGTCATCAAGGCTCTTTTTGGAGTGCCATGCCTAAAAGCTAATTGGAAAAAATCAGGATATAACGTGTATTTTTTCATTTGTAATCTTCGGGAAATGATTAATTAATGGGTAATCACAATGTTCCTCAACCATCTATGATATTTCTTCAGGTAGACTTTTCGAGACAGCACTTAAGTTCGAGTCGATCATCAGCATTCCATCACATTTGCTATAGTTTTATTTTTTTCACCTACTTGCGATCGTTGTTTTTCTGTCACTACAAGCTGTCCGCAAGCGCCATGGATATCCTGTCCTTTGGATATGCGCAGAGGTGCCACCACATCATGATCAAGCAGATACTTTTGAAATTTCCTTGCCTGTTTTTGTGAAGGTGCCTGATATTTGTTTCGAGGATCAGAATTGTAGGGGATTAGGTTTATTTTGAATTTAAGACCGTGCAGCAAGCGTATCAATCCCTTTGCATCTTCGATTGAATCGGTTAGATCACGAATCAGGATATATTCAAATGTGATACGTCTGCGTGATTCCAGTGGGAATTCTCGGCAAACTTTCATTAATTGTTCCAGATTGTACGCATTGTTGACAGGCATCAACCTCGAGCGAACTTCGTCTGTTACACCATTTAGGGAAATTGCTAGATTTGGTTTAATATTTTCTTTACCGAAACGACGAATTTTCGGTAAAAGTCCAGAAGTAGAAACAGTAATGCGCCTTTGTGAAAAGTTAAATCCATGTTCGTCTGTCAGTATTTCAAGTGCCTGCATCAGATTTTGGTAATTATGAAATGGTTCCCCCATTCCCATAAAAACTATATTCCTCAATTTTTTCCCTGCCGGAAGATCTTCTGAAACTGCTAAAACCTGATCAATAATCTCAGAAGTTTTTAAATTGCGCACTAGTCCCATCGTGCCGGTCATGCAGAAATCACATCCCATTCCGCATCCTACCTGAGATGAGATACAGACCGTATTATGACTGGTGTGCGGCATGAAAACAGATTCTATATTTTTTCCGTCTTCCAGCAACAAACGGTACTTGATAGAGCCGTCCCGCGAATGAAGTTTCTCTGATTTTTTGAGGGAACTGATCCAAAAATTCTCTTCAAGAAGTTTCCGCATTCCCTTGCCTAAATTATGCATTTCTGAAAAACTTCCGACCCTTTGCTGATAGAGCCAATAAAAAATTTGGTCTGCACGAAAAGCTTGCACTTGTGTTTTTGTCTTTGCTTTTTTATTCATCCACTCACGCAGATTATGGCGTGTCAAATTTTTTATATTGTACAATTTGGTCATTTAAAATTCTAAATTTAACTATTTTTTTGATTATGTTATTCTTCATAATATTTAAATACATGTGTCTGGTCAAGCATGAGCGGAATCCAGGTAAAAAAACTCATTACACAAATTGGTCAACAAATGAAATGCCTTAAATGCGGATGGTCAAATTCCGATACAGCTGCTTATTGTCAAAACTGCCATTCGTATTTGGCAGAATCACCAGGAATCGAAGCGCTTAATTCATTCAAATCACTAATATTAGGAGTGTTTTTTACAGGGATCTTCTATCTTGTATTTCCGATGCCTTTAATCAGGAGTGAGTACTGGCAGCAATTGTTTTCCGGACGTATTTCAGAAACTATTTTTGCCCTCGTGCTCTGGTCAATATTTTTGATTTATTTCAAGTGGATTCAGTTTCGTCAGCAGCATCAGACCTATGCGGCATTCCGGAATCAGTTACTGCATGACTCGTTTTCAAATGGTATCTATGTGAAGGATGTGGACGAACGTATCCTGGAAATCAGTCAATTTTTACAGGAGCAAAAAGTTAAAAAATTTCAGGATAGTATCATTTTTAGGAGGGTACGCCGTACCTTAAGACACTTAAAAGCCATTCCGAAAAAGGAAGAAATAACCTCGATTCTGAATTATCAGGCAGAAATAGACCACAACCGAATGCAAAGCAGTTATGCTTTACTAAATGTGTTTATCTGGGCAATCCCAATTCTTGGATTTATCGGCACTGTTTTTGGTATTGGACAGTCAATCGGAGAATTTTCAGATTTTATACGCAGTACTAACAGCACAGACATGAACACGCAAATACGTTCAGCCCTCGGTGGGGTTACAAGCGGTCTGTCTGTCGCCTTCAGTACAACATTCATAGCTCTTGTTGGAGTCGTCCCTATCATGATGCTCGCCTCTTCTTTGCGCAAACGTGAAGAAGATTTGCTGCTCAGTGTTGAAGAGTACTGTCTGGAAGATCTGCTGCCTAATTTACATTTACGTCCTGGCGATGAACTACTGGATGATGCTGTAACTGGACATTTGGAGCAAATGGCTGATTTTGCCGAGGACTGGCGTAAACAGGTTTCTCCAGTGCTTAAATCAGTAGAGCAATATTCAAAAGGTCTTGCTGCGCAAGTTCGAGGATTGCAACCTTTGATTCAAAAATTCAGTGAATCTTTGTTTGAAGCAAAAGATGAAATGGGTGAGATTAAGAAAGTTGAAAAAAATAATGAAAAGTCCGCAAGTACGAAAACAGAAGACTTGCAGGGAGAAGGGCTCATGAACAATAGTAAAGCGTCAAATCGATGAGGTATCTCTCTCTTTCTCCTCGTGTTACTTTGTTTCCATTCCTGAGTGTACTGCTAAGCACTATGGGTGTTTTGGCTTTCCTTTCTATCAGTTTCTTACTTGTATTTCCGAAGGACGCTGATTCGACATCAACGTCCAAGAGTATCAAGTTTGAATGGTTTGGTGCGCCCGAATATGTCAAACCAATATTTATTCGCTGTTACTCGGACCGGGTTGTATATTACAATTTGTTTGAGAATCAGGATTACACTCTTACATTGGAGAATTTGCTGAATCAAGTACAGGGAGAAAATCTAGAATTGTTGTCATACCTGATTCAACTCTTTCAACTGAATACCAATATAAAAAAACAGTTTGGAAAAAATGAATACTATCCACTGTTATTAGTTTATCCTGATGGCGTGTTGACTTCAGAATTATTGATGGTTGTTATTGAAAAAATAGGTAACTTAAATTTTGGACTCGAGCCTATGTTGCCAAATTGGAAAGTCCCATACCAGAGTCTGAATTCTGAAGAATAAGAAAAGATGTTATGAAAAAACGTTATTTATTTATCATATTTATTCTTGTAGTAAAATGCTTTTCTTCAGCCTGTCAGGTATATAAAAATCCAGTTCAGAATATAGAAGAAAATAGATTACGCAATGCTGTCCGGATTCATCCTGTGCATGAATTGGCTTATGTCCGTCTGGCTCAATATCTTGAAATTCAAGGACGCTACAACGAAACCTTCTCAGTTCTCCGTGTTGGGCAGCAGCGTATTACTGAAGCAATTGCGCTTGTCCGTTTAGAGGGGGCTCTCTTCCAGCGTTTGGGTCTTTATAATGATGCTTACAAATTTTATTCAGAACAAATCACTAGACATTCCAAAGAAGCACTGCTTTATTTAGATCGTGCAAAGTTATCCTGGCGCATGAAAAAAAAGCAGCTTGCACTTGCAGATGCCCTAAAAGTAATAACTTTGCAGCCGGATTTGTTTGAAGCACATTTTCTAATTGGTGTGATTTATTCTATGGAAACAGGCCCAAATGTTTTGGATCAGTCTGAAAAGGCACTGGATTCGTTTATTAGAGCCAGTGAAATAAATGACCAGAATCCTGACCTATGGTTCCGGATTTCTGCTCTATGGGAGAGGCGGAACAATACAGCCAAAGCAAAATTGGCCATGCTGCGAGCAGTTGAACTTTCTCCGGAATCAAAGCTGTATCTGAGACAACTTGTCTTTTTGCAGGAAAAAGAGCTTGGTCAGGCAATTCACGGAAAAACTTTAAAAATTCAAGAAGATCTGCGGCAAACTCTTTTGCACATGCTAAAATTGTTTCCTGATAGCAGTTGGGCAGAGGCACATTTTGGTAATTGGGCTTGGAGCCAAGAAAAATATGCGACCGCTGAAAAACATTTGCGCCGTGCTTTGATTTTAAAATCGAACTATCCTTGGGCCAGCTTTCGTTTGGGTGTTGTTTATCTTTCACAAAAAAAATGGGAATCGGCGTTGCTCTCTTTTGAAGAGGGTTTAAAAAATGATGCTGAAAACGAATGGGCGATTCAGCAAGTGGCCCATGCTTTGGAAATGTTAGGAAAAAATGAGCAAGCAATTGAACGCTATGAATGGCTGATGAAAAATTCTCCTGCAAACCTGTTGGTCATAAATCACCTTAACCGTCTCTATTGGAATGAGTTCTTATTTGAAAAAGGTGAAAACACACTTTTAAGGGGGCTAGAGAAATTTCCTACTGCAACAGGGCTGATTGAAAAACTTGTTAATTATTATGAATCACACGGTCTTTTTGAAAAAGCAGCAAAAATATTATCATCTTTTTTACAGTTGGAACCTAACAATTCTGCTGCACTGGCCAAAATAGGATTTTATGAAAAAAAATTAAATCGTCCAGTAAAGGCTATAGCTTTTTTTAATAAAGCGCTCGCGGTTTCTAGTGATTTTGAATGGGCACTTATTCAAAAAATTGGCTTATTGTTAAAAACAGAGAATTCAAAATATGCAGAAATAGAGCTTAAGAATTTCCTCAAGCAAAATCCTGATTCTGAATGGGCGCTGATAGAGTTATCGCAGTTAAAATTGAATAAGGCGCAATTTGGAGAAGCTGAATCTTTACTCAACAAAGGTCTACTAAAGTACAAAGATTCTCTAGGTTTACTTCAAAATCTGGGTCGTTTGTACAAAATTCAGTTCAGATGGGATGAAGCGGAAATAGTTTTTCAGAAACT
>Ga0208410_1000784_pt1 | contig 17722 bp, 15 predicted proteins | sample ETN02SmetaG_3_FD_185787 | JGI IMG/M metagenome (GOLD analysis project Ga0208410, IMG submission 185787) | Marine microbial and viral communities from oxygen minimum zone, Eastern Pacific Ocean - ETNP2014F10-02SV257 (SPAdes) (version 2) | ecosystem: Environmental > Aquatic > Marine > Oceanic ... | reverse complement strand
ACCTTCAAGCAAAATGGTTTGCAAAATTTCATCAAAACTGGCCCGATTTGCTTTTGCTACTCGTCCTGGTTGTTCAAAACAAACTTCCTGTTCCGCTTGGATGGATTTTAACTCCTGTGAGTCACTGAGCCTCAAAGTAATTTTTCCAGCGTGAATATAAAGATCATCTGGTGTTCTTTCCATTTCAACATTACCTTCAAACATTGCCTGATGTTTCTTGTTATCTAGTACTGCACGCGAGGCAAGTAAAGTGACTTTTTGCGGTTCTGAATTTGATTGAGTTTCATCACCTGTTTTCTGGCCCTTGACTCCAGAATCCTCATTTACACTATTTGTTTCAAGCTGACTCAGGTTTGCTTCAACAAGAATACGACCTTCTTTACTTGTATCCTTACCTCCCAAAGTTGCATGCTGACGTAACAAATCCAAAAGTAAAGTATCACTACGTGCCATCCCCTGATCTGCTTTCATTAAGACATTTCCCTGAAGCTCCAAAGTTTGTTTTTGTGGCACCAGAATCTTTTCAGCAGCAGCAGAATCTGCGACAGTTTTAGTTATCCCGGGACCAATCTCTGTATAAACAGCATAATCTGAACGCACTTCCCGATCCCATTGTTTGACCTGAACTCCCCCTTCTCCGATCAATTTTTCGAAGTTACTGTCTATTCCGGAAACAAGACGGAGTTTTGCTGTAGTTAAATCTATATTTTCACGAGGAATAAATCCTTTGACATTACCGCGAAAGACAGCAGCGTTTTCGTTGAAGTCAGTGCTGAATTCATCTGCCTGAATTTTTATCTGCTCTGTTGAAGCATATCGAAAAATTATATCACGCTGTTTTGGTCCTAGAAATATCGGAAATGCCTCGAGAAAATCTTTGGGGTTCTGATATGTTTTGTCCAGCATTGGGACAAACATCGTTGCGAGTGCTTTGGTGAAACCTTCCCTCTGAAGGTGATCCAAAGTATTACGTGTGATTTTGAAAGCGTTTGTCGGAGAAGCAAAGCTGACTCGACTAATATTCCAGGCTGGTTCTAACGCGGTGAAACATAGAAGAAGCAAAAAAATTGTTATTATTTTAAAGATTTTCTGCTTAGACATCTGAAGAGTATGTTGTATCATCTTAAGTTTATTGAAGTCCAAGACGCGTCTGCCGTTTTACATAAGCCGCTTCTATGAAAGAAGAGAAAAGCGGGTGTGGCTTTAGTGGTTTTGACTGCAGTTCCGGATGATACTGACAGCCGATAAACCATGGATGTTCTGGCAGTTCTATAGTTTCAACTAAATCCCTTTCCGGATGCTTTCCTGTAATACTGAGTCCTGCTTCTTCAAACTTTGGAACAAATTCGTTCATCACTTCATATCGATGCCGATGACGTTCCGAAATAGTTGTTTTGTTATAAACTTTTGCAATCAAGCTACCTTCAGCAAGCACTGTAGTTTGGCTACCGAGACGCATAGTTCCGCCAGTTTCTTCGTGTCCGGATTGTTCAGGCATCAGGTCAATCACATTTTTAGGATGATCAGGCCTATATTCACCAGAATCAGCTTCTTCAATCCCGACAACATTCCGGGCAAATTCTACAATAGCCATTTGCATACCAAGACAGATTCCGAAAAAAGGTTGCTGCTGCGTACGTGCGATTTTGATAGAAGCGATCTTTCCTTCAGTTCCACGACCACCAAATCCTGGAGCAACCAAAATCCCATCCATATTTTCCAGTTGCTCAACTACGTTTTCCTCATTCAATAATTCTGAATCTATATAGTGCAGTTGGACTTTAAGACGATTTGAAATTCCTCCATGCAAAAGTGCTTCATTGATACTTTCATAGGAATCTCGATTCGCGACATATTTACCGATAAAAGCAATATCCACCTTATCATGGGGATTATTATAATTTTCAATCAAATCAATCCAAGGCTGCAGTTTTGGACTTCCGGTCCACATCTGCAAATAACTCATAATAGTATTGTCCAGTTCCTGCTGATGAAACATAAGTGGCGCTTCATAAACCGATTCTACGTCAAGTCCATTCACTACTGAATTTTCCGGCACATTGGTAAACAAGGAAATTTTGCTACGTACCTTCTCGGTAAGCATTTCTGATGTGCGACAAATGAGTATGTCAGGTTGAATCCCAATTTCTCTTAGCTTACCCACACTGTGCTGAGTGGGTTTAGTTTTCATTTCTGCTGTCTTAACGATTAAAGTCAAGTGAACAAACAAAGTATTTTCTTTACCGTGATCATGTCTGTATTGACGAATTGCTTCGAGGAAAGGCAGTGATTCAATATCACCCACTGTTCCGCCTATTTCAACTATACAAATATCCGCGTTTTTCGCTGATCTGGAATTTGTATCAGTATCTGACAATATGGCGGCATCTGAAATTGTATTTTTTATTTCATCAATCACATGTGGAATAACCTGTACAGTCGCGCCTAAATAATCGCCAGCACGTTCTTTCCGGATTACAGAATCATATATTTGACCGGTGGTACGGTTATGTCTCCGGGTCAGAACCGCGTTTGTGTATCGTTCATAATGACCTAAATCGAGATCCGTTTCTGCGCCATCCTCAGTGACAAATACTTCACCGTGTTGAAAAGGGTTCATGGTTCCTGCATCCACATTGATGTATGGATCCAACTTCATCAGGCTAATAGTCAAACCTCTTGATTCCAGTAGTGCGCCTATTGAAGCAGCGGCAATCCCTTTCCCTAATCCAGAGACTACACCACCAGTGATGAAGATAAATTTTGTTTGCATATTTAAAAAAGGTTTCTTTTTATAGAGTTGGTTATCAATTAAAAAAACAGTTGAACTTTAGTGCAGCCGAAAATTTTTCACAAGTTAATTTCAAGTATCATTTTAATTTCAAGTATCATTCTCCAGAGATATGAACAACAATGTTTCTGAAACTTCCACGAGTTCGATGTTCCCAGAGAAAAATGCCTTGCCATGTGCCTAAGAGTAAGGTGCTTTCATTAATAGGAATCTGCTCTGATGTGGAGGTCAAAGCGCTCCGGATATGAGAAGGCATATCATCAGGACCTTCCATAGTGTGAGTATAACCTATATCGTTTTCAGGAACCAGCTTTCCAAAAAAATATTCCATATCCTTTTGAACATCCGGATCTGCGTTTTCCTGTATAACGAGGCTTGCCGAAGTATGACTGATGAATAGATTGCAAATTCCACAAACAATTTTAGAAGTTTTTACAACTTGCTGTACTTCTCGTGTAATTTCGCGAAGGCCCTTACTATGTGTTTGAATTTGAATGACCTGCTGGAAATTATGCATATCAAATCTACTCTTTTCAAGTAACAGGAAGTTCAATTGTAAAACAAACACCTCCTGAATCAAGATTCCGGAAGCGCGTAAAACCGTTATGATCTGAAATTGTTTGACTGACAATGGTCAAACCAAGCCCTGTCCCATGTTCTTTAGTAGTCGTGTATGGCTCAAAAAGCTGATCCGAGATTTCAGCAGAAATACCTGTTCCATTATCTTCTACATCCATAAAAATAATGTTCAAATCTGGAACATGTCTAGTACGGACAATAATTTCGCCTTGACGTAAAATACGTGAAAGGGTTCCTTTTTTTTCAATTGAACTAATAGCATTGTCCACCAAATTAATTACAACACGTCGGATTTGTTCACCGTCCAGAGGTAGTTGAGGGAGAGCTTCAGTCAGTTCAGTTTTAAGTGAAATTCTGGAAGGCATATTTTCATGGTACAGCTGGAGAGCTTCATTTATAATCTCGTTAAGATTATTCAACTGAGGATTTGATTCAGGAATTTTGGCAAAATTTGAAAACTCACTGACCATCCGTTTGAGTTGTTGAACTTCATTGATTATAGTTTGAGTTGACTGCTGTAAGGCGACATTATCAGAAACTTCCGCAGCATATTTACGATGGATACGTTCTGCAGAAAGTTGAATAGGAGTGAGGGGATTTTTTATTTCATGGGCAATGCGCCGAGCAACTTCACGCCACGCTCTTGCACGTTGAAGACGCTGGATTTCAGTAATATTGTTATAAACACAGACCATCCCTGCGGGCTGACCCTCGCTGTTTTGAAGCAAAAGAAGTGTTGCTGAGACTTGAACAGGACCCTCTTTTTTGTGAACAATCAAATTACGTGAAATGGAGCGTTCTTTTTGAGTTTCAATTTGCTGAACCATTTCTTCAAACATTTGCAGTGATTCTTTTTCCAAAACCTCCCGGTAGTGTTTGCTTCCTTCTGCAGAGTACTTTAACTCTAGCATTTGCTTAGCAGAATGGTTCAAAATTTCAATATGACCGTCGATATCAAGTGACATTACCCCAGTAGTAATATTTTCCAGCACCAGCTCAACAAACCGGATTTGGCTTCGAAGAGTCTGGTGACTTTCCTGAAGATTTTTTGTTGTTTTATTAAGTGCAACCTGATGTTCAAGCAGGTCTCGGCTCATTGAATTAAAGGACTGCATGAGCAGGGCAAAGTCCTTATCTAGAGGCCCACGAAGTTTTACCTGGAAACCTAGTTCACCTTCCGACACACGTTGAGTTGCAAGAGCCAGATCTTCAATAGGCTGGACAAAACCACGTGCTAGATAAAAGGCTAACCAGGTTGCAACAAATATTATAAAGAGTGTCATCAAAAGAAAAATCAACAAAAAATAACCTCGTACCAAATCTTCAGATTCAGTCAAAAACTGGGTGTTTTGATCTTGTGCGATTATCTGGTTGATTGCAACTGAAATATTCGGTGTGGCAGGGAAAAAAACTTCTAAATAATATTGTTTACTTTCAAACATGACAGGCCGTATGTGACGGTATAGTAGTCGGCCATTCTGCTCTTCAGTAAACCAGAATTGTTTTTTAGTCCTTATTTGATGCCACTCCTTAAAGGATGGACTGCTCCAGTAGACTTGTGAAATTTCGTTTTGTAACCATTGCTGGAGCAACTCCTGATCTTCAGTATAAAGTGTCACATTCGCTGCTATTTTCTTCAAATGTTTCACTTTACTAAATTCTCCCATGCTTTTTTCCAAATGGTTTTCCCATATCAAATTCTGGAGTTCCAACGTTTGGCGCAGATTATTATGATAAGCTTCCGAAATATTTTGGGCGCTGTGGATCATGGTCTCCTGTTGACCTTTGAGCCATGATTCAAGATTTGTGGCAATGAAGAAACTTGCAAAAAGGTGAAAGCCCATTGCCGGTAAAGAAAGTACAATAAAGGAAGTAATAAGTTTTGTTTTAAGATTGACACCCAGAACGTGTCGCCGTCGTTCATATGAAAGCTTGAGCAGATTGCGTGCGATCATATAGAAAACGATTGCGAGTAGTACGATATTAACATTGATAGCTACAAAAACCATCAACTGTGATCCGGATTGCTCTAAAAAAGAAAATCCCTGACGCATGCTGAACATGAGAAGCACAATCAGTAATAGCAATAAGACAACAACAACCAGCATCCTATTACGAAAATTTGGATCAGTTGCGATTAACTCTTTGTAGTTTTTGCGTATTTCCTGGAAACGTGATGGCATTTTCGCTCTAGGTATAAGGAGGGATGATTAAAAACCTGTATTGGGAATTCATGATTTCTAACCAGATTCCATGATTCCTTGTTTATTGTGCCTGAATTGATTTGTAATAATCGTCTTTATTTTTCTTGTGCTCAGATTCAACTGTGTATTCTTCACTATGTTTTACCAAAAGTTGATTCGCTTCAAAGCGCTGACCTTTCATTTTTCCTTCAACAACAACACCTTGACCTTCACGAAACAAATCAGGTTTGACTCCGGCATAAAATACATGGATGAACTCATTATCGTCTTCAGTGATATTGAAATAAAGCTGAATCTCTTTTGCATTCCATTCAACACTGCCTTTTTGAACTAATGCCCCAATACGGATTGTCTTGTCTTCAAAATTGCTTGGGCTGGCCAGTACTTCCTGAGGGGTATAAAAGAAAACGGTTGTTTCCTGCAATTCCTGAACAGACATTGCTATTATTACAGCAAGGATCAGTGCTCCACCTATTACAAATTTAGTTCTTGTTTTCATATTATTTTCGAGTCCTGAATCCCGGAGGACTTCTCGGTGACTCGTTTTTCAAGTAAGGAAACTGCATCGTTAGTTGTTTTTAAACGATGTTTAGTCAAAAAAATATAAACAACAAAAGTAACCAGCCAAATAACGTAAGTAGCCACTACGTATTCTATTCCAATAAGCATTTAACCCTCTGTTTCTGCAAGAAGTTGATTTAGTTTGTCCGTATGTTTTTCAGTTTGGTAACGCAGAAGCAGCAAGTAAAAATAGAACAACAGCATCACTAGAGTTGAAGCGAGGAGAGGAATAAGAAGCTCTTGCGGCATGGATGGTTTTACTTCTCCTGAGTCGACATTAAAAAGAGTAGACGGTTGATGTAAAGTTCTCCACCACTCTACTGATTTGTGAATGATTGGAATATCTAGGAAACCTATGATTCCTATGACAGAAGCCAGCCGCGCTTCTTTATCTCTGTCATTGACAGACATCCGCAACAGGAAATAACCCATAAAGATTAAAAACAGCAAGAGCGTTGTTGTCAGACGTGCGTCCCAAACCCAGTAAGTTCCCCAGGTCGTTCGACCCCAAATTGCCCCTGTTATCAAAACAAGAACACAAAAAATCTGTCCGACTTCCGCAGATGCTTTTGCGATTTGATCAAACATTAATTCACGCTTCCACAGATAGGCGATACTGTAGACAAAGACAATAAAAAACGCCAGGTATGCTGCAATCACTGAAGGCACATGAAGATACATTATTTTTTGCGGGAATCCCTGACTGGTTTCTATAGGCAGTTTCAAAAAAATCCAAAGACCACAAATGAGGAGCCCTAACATTGAAACCAATTCCAGATAGAAAATTATTTTTTTCATGTTATCCATCCAGTTTTTCCTTTAATAAGCGATTGATCACGGCAGGATTACCTTTCCCTCGTGTTTGTTTCATCATCTGCCCCACAAAGAAACCTATCAATTTTGTTTTTCCTGCACGATATTGATCAACCTGCTCCTGATTTGCTGCAAGCAGTTCTTCTGCAATCTGTCCTAGTTTTCCTGCATCTGATATCTGCTTTAAACCTTTTTCTTCTATTATATGGGCTGGTGTTTTGGCTGAATTTAGCATTTCCTCAAAAATTGTTTTTGCAATTTTATTACTTATTTCACCACTTTCAATTAATTTTGTCAGATCCGCTAGATTTTCAGGAGTAATCTTTATTTCATGAAGCGATTTTCCGGACTCATTCATCACACGTGTCAATTCACCAATTACCCAGTTACAGGCGATTTTGGGAGAAGCACCATAGCTTAATATGTTCTCAAAATATGCTGAAATTTCTTTGCTGACAGAAAGCACTTCCGCATCATAAACACTTAATCCGTGTTCTTCCATAAAACGCTGCTTTTTTGTCTCAGGTAGTTCAGGCAGATTTTTACGAAAGGTTTCAAGAATTTTAGTAGACAGATGTACCAGCGGCAAATCCGGATCTGGGAAGTAGCGATACTCATCAGCTTCTTCTTTGGAACGCATACTGAAAGTGACTTTTCGGTCAGGATCCCAGAGTCTTGTTTCTTGGATTATCGTTTTTCCATCTAAAATTTCCTCACGCTGCCGATGCATTTCATATGTAATTGCCTGTTTCACGAAACGGAATGAATTTAAGTTTTTGGTTTCTGTACGTGTACCGAATTCCTTTTGCCCGGATGGACGAAGAGACACATTTGCGTCACAACGCAAATGTCCTTTTTCCATGTCACCGTCTGAAATACCGATTGTGGTAGCAATCGCATGGATTTTTTCCATATAGATTTTTGCTTCTTCGGCAGAACGCACATCAGGTTCACTAACAATTTCCAATAAAGGTACTCCAGCACGGTTCAAGTCGACTAAACTATCATTGCTGTCTTCAGAATGAATCAGTTTCCCCGCATCCTCTTCCATGTGTATACGAGTGATGCCAATCCGACTTTTTCCCCTAGATTCGGTTTCAATATCCAGCCATCCTTTTTCGCAAATCGGTTTGTCAAATTGTGAAATTTGATATGCTTTCGGTAGGTCAGGATAGAAATAATTTTTACGCGCGAATTGTGAGTCTAGACGCACCTCGCAATTTAAGGCAATTCCCAACTGAGCAGCAAACTCAGGAACATTACGATTCAAAACAGGTAATGCTCCAGGTAGTCCAAGGCATACTGGACATGTATTTACGTTCGGAGGTTTTCCGAATTCAGTCGAACAGCTACAAAATATTTTGGATTCTGTTGCCAACTGGAGGTGAATTTCTAAACCGATTACAGGCTCAAATTCCATAAATATTTTATAGATTAAATTAAAACAGATCCTTTATTTTGTTTTGAAGTCAGTAAATTTAAGAGATCCTCTTTACTGAACAAATCTGAAAAACCATTTCCGGGGAAACGTAAAGCCCACTCATACACATTGGACAGCATTTTTTCATTATCAAAAACAGACGGCTCTTTGAGAACAAGATCTAACTCGGCATTAATTTTTTTTGACAACTTTCTGTAGAAACGATCCAGAATTGCAGAAGTGCCCCCGCCTTTATTCCACGCCTCCTGATACCATGACATAGCATTCAGTGAAACTGTTCGGGTACGAGGATATCCGGAACACATCAAATTCCAAGGGTCCCCCCTTTCCTGATCACCAGCCGCTCTGAAATCAGATCGCAAAATTACAGCGGGAATATCAAGTGCTTTGGCAAACAAAAATTCGATCACTGTCCCCGAATCAAGCTCAGTTCCATCAAAATTAAGTAGGATCAAATCTGCTTTAACAACTTCGCTCAAATCACTGTTGCGGATATCAATAGATCGGTTTGTACTTTGCTCCAGATGCTGTGGTACCACGCAAATAAAACGCCCAGAAGACTCTTTTTCGATTGCTTCTGACAAAAGCAAATTGCCTATTAAATCCTTATGATTAAATAAATCGCCAGCAAAATAGATATAATATGTTTCAGTCATAATTTATATTTTGTGGTAGTTTTTTCCTTACAAACAATACCACTTAATTATCTGTTTTTTAGAAAATAAAAGAGTTACTGCTTTGTTCGGAATGACAAATTTAGGTTTAACTTCTTTTTGCATCAAGCTTGAATTTTTATCATATAGCCTCAGTATTTTTCGAATTATTTTGAAGCAATTTCGGGATTTCAAGCCAGTTTGAAAATGGGGTTGCAAAGCGATCCATCCCTTTGGTATAGAGGTGCCAGTCTGGATATAGAACACGAATGCCTGCATTATAAAAAGATTCTATCAGTTCCGGTCGGTCCTCGAGCATTACATCAGGTTGAATTTCCTCAACAATAGTCTTCTCTTTATAATCATCTCCTACACACTTTAAAGAAGTGTAATTCAACTCCCTTAAGTTGAAAGTACGTTTTTGTGCTTGCTCAGGCTCAAGAGCAGTTACAATATGTAATTCGTGCTGAGTTGCCAGCGTGTTGAGTATTTTCAGCGAATCATCAAAATAATTTAGTAGACGCAGATCATCACCACTATGGAACTGATCCCGAATCTCCTCATTATTGGGGAAATTCCGTATGACGCCATATAGTTCGGGATCATGGGAATATGCAATTTTTTTTCTTTTTGTGAAATCAATAAACCCTTGAATATAATCTAAGATAACTCCATCAACATCAGAACAAATTTTCATATCAACAAATAAATAAATTAAGTATTTTTTAATTCACATTTATTCTGACAGGAAAAGAGGTCCAGATCAAGATTCCTCGTCCTCTTCCAACAAAATCGAGACGGAATTGATACAATAACGTAGACCTGTTGGCTCAGGGCCATCTTCAAAAACATGTCCTAAATGCGAGTCACAGTGCCTGCATAGTACCTCTGTCCTTTGTCTTGAAAGGCTTAAGTCTTCTTGTTTTCTAATGCTTTCATCACCAAGTGATTCGTAAAAACTCGGCCATCCACAACCAGAATCAAATTTAGCTTCGGACAAAAACAAGGCTTTTCCACAACACAAACACCTATATGTACCTTTAGTTTTTGTATCAAGATATTTTCCGCTGAAAGGGAGTTCAGTACCTTTTTTCCTACAGATCTCAAATTGCTCCTCTGTCAGCAATTCTTTCCACTCTTCCTCGCTGAGATTTTTTTTGTCTATCATTTCTTCCTTTGCAATGACCTTAATATAAACCGTTGACGATTTGAAAAAATTAATTTTTATGCATTTAAGCGCAATGCTCAAAGTCTTTCAGACTAATTTAAAATGTTAGGAATAGCATGGAACTTGTAATTAAATCAATAATAATGCAGAATTAAATATTCTTAATTCTAAGTTATTTTCGTTTTGCAAAGTTATTACAGTAGAGACAATTATATACAATTCAGAGATGATCTCAGCTTTTTTTATGCTAAACTGGATTTCTTTTTAGAAAAAGCATCAGTACGTATAACGGCTGTTTCTTCTATCAAAATTAAGGTTATAATTGAATAAAATAAAAAAATTACTGGCAATTTTACCTCTGTTTTTCTTGATTGTAGGGGGTAATGTACAAGCTCAGCAACAATCTACTTCAACATTGGAAACAGATGAGTTGCTTAAACTAGTTAACTTAAAAACGGTTGACGGAAGGAAAGTGGCAGAAGTCCCTCTTCAACTGGTTTTGCAATTGGCGCTTGAGCAAAGTATTTTATTGCAGTCATCAAAACTTGGTAATGCTCTAGCACAACGTGCTGTAATAGCTGCAAAAGAACGGAACACGCCAAGTGTAAGCACTAGTTTTGGTTACTCTAAATCACCGTCTATTTCTGCATCCAGTTCCTGCTCACCTTCTGAACTATGTGGGAGCAGCACAAGCAGCATGTCATTTTCTTCTGCATACAGCCTAAAATCTGACAGTGGGCTTACTTACGGGCTCACTTATTCAGAACAAAGTAAAAAGTCTACAACTCTCTCCCTTTTAGAAATGGGTGGTGATGTAACTACCGGGACAACAGGAGATCCACTAAGTAGTGTAAGTTTGACCAGCTCAGTTTCAATTCCTTTTTTCCAGGATTCAGGGACTTATTATAACGAAATACCCGTACGGCTGGCTGAAATAGGTGTGACAACAGGCCAGCTGAATACAAAGCAGACTGAGTTATCACTGCTGAAACAGGTAGCTTCCATTTATTGGGATTTGGTCGGGATTTTGGAAACTGTTGAGGTTAAAAAGAAAGCCGTTGATCTTTCAGAAAAACTTTTGCGTGAGAATCAGGCACGTCTGGAAGCAGGACTTTTGAGTTCAACCGAAGTTAGAATTACTGAAACACAATTAATGCGAAATCGACAGAGTTTACTCTCCTCCCGTTTAGATGGCCTACGTATTGAAGACCAGGTTCGTGCAGCTCTTAATTTGAGGAACCTACCTGTAGGTTTGTACCCGGTGGATAAACCTGCAACACAAGCTGTTGTCACAGAAAATGAGGCAGACTTGATGGAAAAAATCTACGCTAATGATTCGCAGATTGGTTTGAAAAAAGCTTCTCTAGAACAAAATCGTTATCAACTAGAGCAGGAACTGAACAAACAAAAAACTAATCTTGATTTGAATCTGTCCTACGTTTTAAATGGCTATAGCAAAAGTTCATTTGGAGGAATTTCCGATTTCAGCAAAAGCAAACTTCATGGGATGAACGTTACTTTAACCTGGAACGTTCCTCTGGGGGATCAAGCTACTATAGAAAATATTCAACGCAAACGACTGGAACAGGAGCAGATAAGCCTACAAATTGAAGATCGCAAATCGCAACTGGAAGTTAATTTTCAATCCCTGATGCGTTCTTTAAGTTTAATCGAAAAGGAAAAGCAGACTGCGGCTGCAGTAAGCAAACTTTCGAAGGATCAGCTGCGTAACGAAATAGAGCGTTTCAAATTAGGTAAAAGCACGAGCTACCAAATTTCCCAATATCAACAGGATGTCATAGAAGCAGAACAACAAGAGATAATGATCCGGATTCGGCAAGAAAAAATCCGGGTCGAAATAATGGCTTTAACAGGAGAATTTATTGAAAAATATGAACTTAATCAAAAGTAAAACATTTTCAATCATTAATCCAATTTTGTGAGTAAAAAAACAAAATTTATAACAAACTGCGTTCGTCTGTAGATACAGATTACAATTTAAAACTTAATTCAGGAGATATCATGTTTAAACAATTAAAATTTTGTAATATCTTTTTTGGCTTATTGCTTTTATTACCTTTAAACGGAATAGCCGCAACTGTGTTTAAAACACCAATTTCTTTATCAGGAGTAATTGAGCCTGCAGAGACCCTGAAAGTTCAAGCTAGTTCCGGTGGTAGAATAATAACTCTACATGTAAAGGAAAACCAGCGCGTTACCATGGGTCAGTTGCTTTTAACGCTTAAAAATGATTCTCAGAAACGTCAACTGGAGCTAAGTCGTATTCAAATCAAGATTAATGAGAATAATGTTCAAGATTTGGAAACAAACTTGAGGGATATACAGCGTAGATTAAAAGAGGAAAAAACCTTATTCGAGCAAGGATCTTCAACTCGTTCACAGTTTGATTCTTTGAAATTACAATACAGTAGGGGTGAGATATCTCTAAATAATGCAAAGTTAACTCTTGAACGTTCCCAACAAGAGCTAGCAATGAGTATGGAGGCCATGGATGACACACAACTCTTTGCAAAAATAAGCGGGATAATTGTTGGAAAGTCTGTTGAAGAAGGAGAGATCATAAGTCCAGGAGCAGTTCTTTTTCAAATCATAGACATGAATAAAGTAGAAATAAGAATTTTGGTTGAAGAAGAAGATTTGCCCATGATTAGAGAAGGGCAGTCTGTTGTTTTTACAACACCAAGTTATAGAAACAAAGAATTCCCTGGCAAAGTCGAACGTATCTCATGGACATCAGACCCCGAAACAGGTCTTTTCCCTTTGTATTTAAAAGCCACTAATCCGGGACTAAAGTTAAGAGCAGGTATGAGTGTTAAAGTTTACTTACTGAAGAAAAAATAATTTCTTTATCCGGATATTTGTTGCCGGATAATTGAGGCCAGAGAAAAAACCCATTCAGGGTGATCATTTAGTGATGGGATTAGTTCCAGCTCTTCTCCTCCATGTTTGCGGAAATGTTCTGCAGCACGGATTCCTATCTCCTCTAATGTTTCCAAACAATCTGAGACAAATGCAGGACAAAAAACAACCACCCTTTTAACTCCATTTTCTGCAAGTCTGGCGAGATGTTTTTCCGTGTCAGGTTTTACCCACTCATCTCTCCCAAATCTTGACTGAAAACTTACTGACCATTTCTCTGCAGATAGATTATATCGTTCAGCGATTAATTTTGCTGTATGGTAACACTGCGCGCTATAACAGTTACGATTTTCATTGACCAAATCGATGCAGCATTCATGATTATTTTTACACCAATTTCCACTAGTATCACTTTTCTCCAAATGTCTTATTGGAAGGCCATGAAAACTGAATAGCACATGATCTGGTTCAGATTCTATGAAAGGTAACCCAACTTTTGCCCACGCATCTATAAAACGTGAATCTGAAAAAATAGGCTGTATGATTTGTAAATGAGGCATATTCCAGTCATGCAAAACTTCTTTATAAAGATCTTCAACTGCAGAACCAAAAGTACTTGAAGAATACTGAGGATACATCGGTAAAACGATAATCCTGTCACAGTCTTCTTTGCGAAGACAATCTAAAGCATTTTTTATAGAAGGCTTACCGCACTGCATACCTAACTCGATGAAAATTTTCTCTCCTGAAAACTGCTCTGCAAGCGCAATTCTTAGTTTCTGACTATAGACTAGCAAAGGAGAACCATCCTCCAACCAGATTTCTCTGTAGGCTTTTGCAGACCTACTTGGTCGAAGAGGAAGCACAATCAGATTTAGTAATAACCAACGACCTATGGGGTTAATATCCAAAACTCTATCGCAGGAAAGCAAGCTTCTTAAATAAGCACGAACCTCTCGTGTGTTAGGTGCGTCCGGTGTGCCTAGATTGATCAGCAAAATACCTGTTCTGGATTTATTGTCTGTTGTCTTAACGTTGCTGTTCTGCATATTTCTGATAATGAATTCTGCTTGATAATTTGCGAATATCACTTAATTTCGCGCATTGCCATATGGTTGATGTTCTCATGAATAATGCTTTTTTTAAGTTGTGTAAAAAGCATTCTCCTCAATATAGCCTTTTGTCAAATCACAACCCCAAACGGTTTCAGAGAATTTTCCCGCACCAACAACGACTTCTATAAAAATTTCCTGATTTTGAAGTAGTTTTGAAATAGCATCCAAATCAACTGTTTCTGTTTCAAGTTTTTCTGCATCAACAGTTAAAACCAGACCACCATTTTTAAAGTTAATTGACAAATCCTCTAAAGGCACAGGATATTCAAAGACCTTCCCGACAGCCATCACAAAACGTCCCCAATTTGGATCGGCACCGTGAATTGCAGTTTTGACCAGTGGTGAATTTATAATTGACTTGGCGATCTGCAAAGCCATTCTCTGAGATTCCGCTCCTGAAACAGTGAGTTCTATAAGCTTAGTTGCACCTTCCCCATCACGGGCAATTTCTTTAGATAATTGCATAGCACTGTTTGTGAGAGCTGTTTCAAAATTTTCAGCATCTACCGGTCCTGCAAGTCCATTAGCAAGTATGACCACAGTGTCGCTTGTTGAAGTATCAGAATCAATTGAAATACGGTTGAAAGATTTATTGACAACTCTCTCTAGAATATCCTGCAGATCCCCAGAACTAAGCTTAGCGTCAGTCACGAAATAACTAAGCATAGTTGCCATGTTGGGTTCTATCATACCTGCTCCTTTTGCAATTCCGAGGATAGTTGCATTCCCAACACTGCTGGAACTCCATTTTGGATGAGAGTCTGTCGTCATTATTGCACGGGCAAATTTTTCAATATATTCCTGAGATGATCCAAGATTTTCAGCAATTGATTTACAGCCTTCATGAATTTTTTTGATAGGCAATCTTTGGCCAATCACACCTGTTGAAGATGGCAGCACTAGTTTTGGATCAAAGCCAAGTGCCTCTCCAGTCCAAAGGCACATGTTTTTTGCATCCTCAATTCCAGCCTTTCCTGTGGCGACATTCGCCGTTTTTGAATTAACTACAATTGCCTGTAGACGTCCGTTTTCTATATTTTCTCTGCCTACAATGACAGGTGCTCCAGGGAGATTGTTACGTGTAAAAACACCAGCTGCAGAACATTCACACTCTGATGCAATTACACCAAAATCTAAAGATTCGTCCTTAATTCCAAGATTTACTCCCATCCATGAAAAACCACGAATATTTTTCAATGGAGGATAGTCCATTGCCATGTTAAACTCCTTGTGTATAATTAATATAATTGGCAGTCTCTAGTTTACGATCAGGACTGCCAATCGTCAACTTTTAAGAGTAAACCTTATTTCCCGATTTAAAATGGCTGTCAACATTCCTGAAGAATTGCGTGCATTTGGAATTACCTCAAAAGATTTTTCCGCAAAAAAGAGGGATCTTGCTAAATCTGAAGAGAAAAAAGTTAAGGATAATGATGTCATTTGGGGGCTTTTTGAAGATTTAACAAAAAAAGCTGCCAGCTATGAAATGTTGCAGATGCTCTATTGGAACATGGCAATTTTTAAGGATAAACTAGGTCAGAATTCCTTTGAATACCAACAAAAATCACACAAATCTCGTTTGCTGGATCTTGAGCAAAAAGGAAAAACTAATGTTAAAATAAATGGCACTGGCTGTTCTGCTTCCTGTAGAAAAATTCACAACCTTGTCCTGCCTCTTAAAAAGGCATTACAAAATTTACCTGTACCAAATCCAAAGTGTGAAGCAACTTTATATTCTGCAAATACCTGGTGTACGTCTATTTATCTTGTTGCAAAAGAGAAAGAAAAGGAATCACCAAAATTACCACAGGCAGTAGATAACGTCCCGGAACTTCCTCCCTTAGTGCAAAATATCAATAATAATGAAAGTGACCCTGCTAAAGAAACCGAAGAACCTCTTCCCAGACGAACTGAAAATAATACAATGGCTTGGATTTTACCAACATTGACATTGTGTCTTGGCCTAGGGTTACTAGTGTTTTCTCCCTTGGCAGGTGTGTTACTTGCTGCATGGAGCATTCCCTTTTTTCCACCGTTGATGTCACGCTTACGCCGTTCTGTACCTTTTTTAAAACACCGCTGGGAACGCCATGGTCTTCTAGGAATTGGGTTTCTGCTGGCACTTCTGCTGTTATTACTCACCCTATTGACGGACCGGAAAACAAATTCTTCCAAGACCAAAAGCACAATTCCTTCTTATGAGGTATTATTTATTGAGGATAAGAGCAGTTCTACAAGATCACGTCTACAGGTAAGCATTGTTGCTCCTGAAGCTCTGACTGCAAGAGATCGAGCCCGTGTTGCGATGAATGCAGCTAAACAAATTCAGTCCAGCCAAGTATCGGAAGATCCAGACAATCCCCAATATGAGTATGTTTCTGTAGTATTAGAAGCAAGTACAAAATCCGCAGGCCATGGTTATGTGTTAGCAGAAGCTGAATATGCGCCAGATGGACGTGGAAGGCAAGGGGTCATGAGTGACGATCCCACTAACAAATGGAAATGGAATGTGAATTCGTCAAAAGCCCGCGTTAATCCTGACGATAGAAACTCCTTGCAAAATGTAAAAGGGACACTTGAGACTTTTTTGAAGCAATAACTGGAAATGCCAATTTACAATTATCAAGCCTTCGATGGAGAAGGTACTTTACACAAAGGCAAAAAGGATGCGGCTACTGAGTCAGAGGTCCGCCAATATTTACGCAGCAAAGATCTTTTCCCTAAAGAAATTCGGACCAGTCGTTTTACAGGTGTAAAGCTTACCGGAGATGAAAAATCTACTAAAATAAAAATACCAAATTTTTATTTTCGAAAAGGTGTATCTGGGAAAACTCTCACTCAATTCACAAGGCAATTGGAAATTCTGCTAGACGCAGCTATTCCCTATGACAAAGCTTTTCAACTGATCATACCGCAGACTGAAGATTCTGGATTTCAAAGCATTCTTTCAGATGTGCGTGGACGTGTGGTGGAAGGAGGATCACTTGCAGGAGCAATGGAAAAATACCCACATGTGTTTCCGACCATGTATGTCAGTATGGTACGTTCAGGAGAAAATGCAGGAAATCTGGGAGTAATCATGAAACGCCTTGCGGACTACTATGAGTCACAGGAACGTATGCTCTCCAAACTAAAGGGGGCGCTTATCTATCCTACTTTCATGATGGTTTTTGGTTTCGCAGTTGTCATTTTTATGGTAACGACTATCGTACCTAAAATCACTCGTATTTTTGAAAGTCAGGAAGAAGTTCTACCTCTGCCAACTCGCATTTTAATGGTTGTTAGTGATTTTGTGGTGAATCACTGGTTTCTGCTTCTGCTATTAATTTCTGGAATTGTATTCGGAATCACAGCGTTTTTCCGTAGTAGTCGTGGACATTTATGGAAGGACAAAGTTGAGCTTGAGCTCCCGCTTCTGCGTCGTTTACGGATTAAAATAATGGTTGCACGCTACTGTCAGACATTAGGTACTTTGCTCAAAAGCGGAGTTGATTTAAAAACTGCTCTCGAAATTTCA
>Ga0208410_1000783_pt1 | contig 17729 bp, 14 predicted proteins | sample ETN02SmetaG_3_FD_185787 | JGI IMG/M metagenome (GOLD analysis project Ga0208410, IMG submission 185787) | Marine microbial and viral communities from oxygen minimum zone, Eastern Pacific Ocean - ETNP2014F10-02SV257 (SPAdes) (version 2) | ecosystem: Environmental > Aquatic > Marine > Oceanic ... | reverse complement strand
CAACAAGGTATGATTTTTTTTCACCACCAGTAAGGCCACCAATACCTTTGGTTTCTTTGGCCCAAGGGTCATTGTAAACTTTAAACACACTATCAAACCCAGGGTTTAAAAGTTGCATTAATTCATATTTATCTTTTTTCTTTGGGCTTAATGCAAGTTCGTAAATTGCCCACTCTCTTTTATTTATTTCATCATAGTCAGTAGTAAGCATACTTTTCAATGATTTTCCAGCAGCTTGCATTTTTAATACTGCCTTAGCAAACTCTCCAAGTTTAATTTTTATACTTTGGACTAAGCCCTCTTTCATTTTATACTTTCGTTTCTGCCCTGATTCATCTTTAATTGAGATTGAAGTGATTTTCCCAAGAGCAACCATACCAGATTTAATAGTCCCTTTTACTACTTCTCCTGACTTTAAGGTAATAACGCATTTTTCACTTGCGGGCAGACTTTCAAAAGCTTCAATAAAAGACTGTGAATAGATAAATGAATAAAAATTCAATGATAAATAAAAATAAAAAATAATCCGAATTATATTCATCGGTTTACTCTATTTCTCTTTGTTTAAAACTGGCTTTGTAAGCCATCCTTCGAACCTGTTCAGCCCAAATTTTTTCTTCACCTAGCACGTAAATCATATCTAAAATATTATCATAATAAACATAGTTTTTTTTATCTTCTAATACAGAAAGAATTTTTGGGATAACACTTGGGTCTTTAAATGCGCCTAGATTGTCGATTGCTTTTTTTCTAATATCAATTGGATAATCTTCACTACTAGCAATTTCAATAACCGCAAGTTTAACCTCTGGCTCATTAAATTCACCTAAGGCTGAAAGCATAGTATTTAATAAAGTATAATACTGACTTTTTCCTGTATTATAAGTATTAAGCAGAGCTAGAATTAAATTTTCTTGTTTAACTCCGGCCATGGTATTGATTGCAAATTCTCTTACTTCAAGATTTGTATTTGGATCTCCGAGTAGTTCTGCAAATGCTTTTGCAACATCTTCAGGGCTTTTTTTACCTAATATTTGGACTGCTTTATTTCGTATCCCTAATCGCACATTTGGGTCTTTAGCTATCGCAGTTAAAACAGGAATAACTTGATCACTATTTAAGCCTCCTAATATTTTTGCGAGTAACCCTTCTGTACGATTCATATTTGCTTTAGCAATCTCATAAAGGTCTAATAAAACTAGAATCTGATCTTTTGTTCTAACTTTATTTAGATTTTCTGCAATTGTTAAATGAAGGTTATTTGTTCTTTCTTCAAGGATATGCATACTCTCTACCATTGCAAAACTAGCTTTTGGATTTTCTCTAAAAAGGGCAAGCATTTCAATAGATGATTTTAAAAATGAAAAATCAACAGCACTGGTGGTCTCCACCATTTTTGCAATTGCATTTAATGCCATTGGGTGCTGAGTATTTGCTAACATCCTTCCAGCTTCAATTCGGGCTTTAATATGTTGATCCTCATCATTATATATTTGAATCATTTCCTCTAATGCTTGAACATCTCCATTTTGATATGCACTTCTAAGTTTTTGAATATTATTTAGAAAATTAGGATCATCTGGATCGATTATAGATTTTTTACCAAAAAAACTTTTAACTGTAGCACAGCTTTGAAATAATAAAAAGCTACATAATATAATATTTAGATATCTACGCATTATCATCCCATTGATGAAGAGTTAATTCTTTACCATTAAACATTGCATAAGATGGTTGATCTTCCCAATCCCCTAAAATGACTAATTTCCCTTTTCCAACATCAATTATTTCATTCAGATGATAATGTCCACAGACCATGTAGTCAAATCCTTTTTTAAAGTGAGAAGATGCATGATTTATCAATTCATTTTTTATTTTTTCACGTATATCTTTAGGGATTTCATAATGTTCGGCAGTTCTTGAAACTTTTCGTGCAATACTATATCCTAGAGTGGGGTGTAAAAATCTAAAACACTTAATAAAAAAAGGAGAACGAATTATTTTTTTTAATAGTCTATATCCATGATCCCAACTTAATATCCCATCGCCATGAGTTATATAAAAATTTTTCCCTTTTGTTGAGAATGTCGTATCATCAAAATAGGTAGAGTTCATTATTTTTTCTTTCATGAATTCAAGAACCCAATAATCATGATTACCTGCCATAAATTTAAGATTAACGCCTGCTTTTTTTAATTGATATGCTTTGTTATAAAAATCAAAATATGCTTTTGGTATCATATCAGGGTATTCAAAATAGAAATCAAAAAGATCTCCAACGAAAAAAAGAGTTCCACGGGTAGTCCTAACTAAATTTAAAAAACGATACAAAGATTCTCTTTTTCGTTGTTCTTTTGCAGTATCTTCTAGCATTAGATGTACATCTGAAATAAAATAGATTGGTAATTGCATAGCTTTAAAAATAAGTTTTTCAGTTTAGCATTAGCAAGGAAAGTAAATTATTTAATAAAATATATTTTTCAGCATTTATTGACATTATTTAAACTTTTTTATTAATGTTGGAAACATAGAGAGTTGTATTAACGTTAAAAATAAAATGTATATATTTAAAATAATAATAATATTGTTCACCTTTTTTAATACTCTATCCGGACAGTCATTTGGAAAAAACAAAGTTCAATACCGTGATTTTGAATGGTCTTATATCCAAACAACTCACTTTGATATTTATTTTTATGGTGATAATCAAGACCTGGCAGAGTTCACCTCTAGTGTTTCTGAAGAAGCATATAAACAGATATCATCACACCTTTCATGGGATTTAAGAAAGAGAGTTTCAATTCTTATTTATAATTCACATAATGAATTTCAACAGACCAACATAATTAGTGTTTATATGTCTGAGGGTATAGGCGGAGTTACAGAGCTATTTAAAAATAGAGTGGTATTCCCTTTTGATGGAGATTTTGAACAGTTTCGCCATGTTATACATCATGAGTTAGTTCATGCAATGTTGAATGATATGGTTTATGGCGGTACTGCTCAGAATATGGTTGCAAGTAGAACTAGAGTAAGAATTCCATTATGGTCTAATGAAGGGTTAGCCGAATTTTTGAGTTCAAACTGGGATACAAAGGCAGACATGATATTAAGGGATATTTCAATTCATGAACGAATGCCAAGTATAAATGAACTAAATTATTTTATGGCCTATAAAGGCGGTCAGTCTTTGTGGCGGTTTATTGCTGGTAAATATGGTAGAGAAAAAGTAGGTGAAGTTTTTCGGGCAATGAAAAAAACTCAAAGTGCTGAAAAAGGATATCAGCGTGCATTAGGAATGAAATGGGATGAGTTAACAAAACAATGGCATAAATATTTGAAAAAAGAATATTGGCCTGATATTGCTAACAGAGATCCCATTGAGGATATGTCAGAAAAATTAACTGACCACAAGAAAGATAGAAATTTTTACAACGTATCTCCGGCTCTTTCTCCTGATGGTAGTACTGTTGCATTACTATCTGATAGGTCTGGCTATTTCAATGTTTATTTATTGGATGCTAAAACTGGTGAAAAAAAAGAGACACTAATCAAGGGGAGTCGATCTGTTGATTTTGAAGAATTAAAATGGCTTCAGCCTGGATTATCATGGTCTCCTGATGGGAGAAAAATTGTTATTGCGGCTAAATCAGGAGCATCTGATGCTTTACAGATTATAGATGTTAAATCTAAAAAATCAAAAAAGATTCCTATTGATTTAGACGGGGTGTTTTCTGCCTCTTGGAGCCCTGCTGGGGATAAAATAGTTTTCATCGGGAATAATAATGGCTCAAGCGATTTGTATATATATGATTTAAATAATAAAAAGTATACACAAATAACCAATGATATTTTTTCTGATTCTTATCCAAGTTGGAATAAAACAGGTGATAAAATAGCATTTGTTTCAGATAGGGGTGAATTTGTTGATGGCATTTATAATGGCAGAATTGAAGATCATAATTATAGACAAACAGATATTTATATAATTGATATTTCTACTAAAAATATTATACAAGTTACTGACACACCTGAAAATGAAAGTCATCCAATATGGGCTAATAAGGAGAAAATGCTTTTTTATACCTCTGATTTTAATGGTGTGTTTAATTTATATAAGCATTCATTAGAGATACCTGAAAATATCTATCCTATAACAAATGTTTTAACGGGTTTACAGCAGCCAACTATCTCCTCAGATGATAATACTTTAATATTTGCTGGATATTCTGGATTAGGTTGGGATCTTTATAGCGTCAATCAGCCTACAAAAATGAAAAAGAAAGAAGTCTCGCCCACTGCATATATAAGTACAAAAAATAATGAAGATCTTTCTGTAATTGATATACGTGATACAGATAAAAAAACGCAAGAGGAAATTGAAGATAAAGTCTCTTATAAAAAATGGGTTTTCGCAAAAGGATATGAAAATTTCAACAATTCAATTAAAGATGAAAGGAGTGTAAACGAAATAACCATTAATGATACACTTGTTAATGGTAAACATATTCCAAAGGCTTATAAAACAAGATTTACACTTGATTTGGTTAGTGGCAATCTTCAAATTAGTAATGTTTTTGGCGCATCAGGGATGACGTATTTTGCTTTTAGTGACATTCTTGGTAATCATCAGATTCAATTTGGAACTGAGATGGTACTTACTCTAGAGAATAGTGATTATTATTTATATTATGGTTATCTAAAAAATAAGACAGATTATCATTTTGTTGCTTTTCAAAATGCTAATTTTTTCCAAGCAGGTTATTACTCTATTGGTAGGCTAAGGCATTATGGAGTACAATCATACTTATCTCATCCATTTAGTAGGTTCCAAAGGTTAGATTTTGGTTTAACCTGGCATAATATAAACTATGATATTTTAGATAGGGCTATAAATACTGTTACCGGACAAGAAGAGTATATTAAGCGTCCAGGTTCAACAAGTTTTTCAACAATATTACCAACAATGAGTTGGGTGATAGACAATTCAATTTCAGGATTTACGGGCCCCATTGACGGCTATAGGCAAAACACATCTATCACAATAAGTCCAAGAAGTAAAAATGATTTTAGTTTTCAAACAATAAAATTAGATGCTAGAAAATATTGGCGGTTTGGTAAAGATTACACATTTGCTGTCAGAGGTTTTTTTGGAGGTAGTTACGGAGATAATGCCCAGAAATTTTTTCTTGGGGGGCTTCCTTATTTAATTTCTGGGGATGGGCAAACAAATGGTGTTGAGGATAATTCAATCTATAGAAGCGTATTGACTGATACTTCTAATTCAACTCTAATTACTGATATATATTTTACTGAATATGCTTTTCCACTTAGGGGGGCAAGATTTGCAGAGCGAATTGGAACAAAATCAGCATTATTGAATGTTGAAATCAGATTTCCATTTATCAATTATTTGGCTTTTGGGTTTCCTTTAAAGGTAGTATTCGGAAATATAAGAGGTCATGTGTTTATGGATTTAGGTGCTGCATGGGATAGTTCTGATGAATTTTCTACTAATACTTGGCCAAGTAAATACGGTTCGAATAATATTGGAGAGTATTCTCCATGGGTTATGACTTCTGGGATTGGAGTAAAGATAAACCTCGGATACTTTTTATTGCGTGTTGAATCAGCTTGGGATAGAAACCCTAACGGTTTTTCTAAGCCACAATGGTATTTTTCATTAGGCCCTGATTGGTAAGAATTAATTGTCTGCCTTGATTCATTCATTTCTATAAGGCAACTTTGGCCATATCTATGGCTAATAAAAAAAATAAAATAAACTTTCTTTGTTCAGAATGTGGAGATGATTTTCCTAAGTGGAATGGTCAGTGTCCAAGTTGTAAAGAATGGGGAACATTATCTGAGTTTAAAGTAATTGGTAAAAAAAGAGCCTCCAGGAATGAATATCGTGATTATAAACAATTAAATGATATACTTGAGCAAAAACCAGGGGACCGAATATCCACAAGCATAACTGAAACTGATAGGGTTTTGGGTGGAGGTTTATTACCGGGGTCTTTACTTCTTCTTGGTGGCAATCCTGGTGTTGGAAAATCAACTCTTGCTTTACATATATGTTCTGGAATTAAAAAACCTGTTTTATATATATCGGCAGAAGAGAGTGAAGAACAAGTTGCAATTAGAGCTAATAGGTTAAATATTTCATCAGATGATTTGCATCTATCTAGTGAAAATGAATTAGAGGGGATTTTTAATCATATTGATCGTATTTCACCTTCCTTGGTTATTATAGATTCAATTCAGACTATTGTTAATTCAGATTTGGATTCTTTACCTGGTTCACCTAGTCAAATAAGAGATTGTGGTCAAAAATTCTTAGAGATCAGTAAACAAAAAAATGTAATTATTATAATTATTGGGCATGTAACAAAGGAAGGAACTATAGCAGGGCCAAAAATGTTAGAACATATGGTTGATACTGTTTTATATCTTGAGGGCGATGATAGATATGAGCATAGGATTTTACGATCTGCAAAAAATCGTTTTGGTGCGACAAATGAAGTAGGGATTTTTCACATGAATGAAGATGGCCTAAACGAGGTATCAAATCCTTCTGAGATGTTTTTATCTGAAAGAAGTAGAAACATTCCTGGGACTTGTATTTATCCTTCTTTAGAAGGAACTAGACCGATACTCATAGAAGTTCAAGCTCTTGTTTCTAATGCAAATTTTGGTACTCCGCAAAGGAATGTTAATGGATTTGATTTACGAAGATTATCTATGTTATTAGCTGTATTAGAAAAAAGGATGGATTTAGTAATGGGGATGAAAGATGTTTTTATAAATCTTGTCGGAGGTTTAAAAGTTGATGACCCAGCTGCAGATTTATCTATTTTATGTGCTATTGCTTCGAGCTTTATGGATAAACCTATGAATGAAAATATAGTGTTCATAGGAGAAATAGGATTGACTGGTGAGGTTAGATCTATTAATCGATTAAATCATAGGTTATCAGAAGTAATGGCTCTTGGCTTCAGTGGGGCAATAGTTCCCTCAGCTAGTGTTAACGAAAAAATTAAAAAACTAAAATTAAAAATTTATCCTGTAGATTCTGTTAAACAGACATTTGATGTTTTATTTTGAAATTTTCAATTAATAGTTCTAGTAAAAATACTGCTGCTCGATCAGGGACTCTTGAAACGGAGCGAGGATTGATAAAAACGCCTGTATTTATGCCTGTTGGGACTATTGGCGCAGTAAAAACATTTTCTCCTCATGAGCTTGAAGGTCTTGGTGCTGAGATTATTCTTGGGAATACATATCATTTATATTTAAGGCCGGGGACTACTATAGTTAATCAATCTGGTGGACTTCACAAATTTTCAAATTGGTCTCGTCCTATGTTAACTGATAGCGGTGGTTACCAAGTATTTTCTCTAGCAAGGTTAAACTCTATAAATGATGATGGGGTTAAATTTCAGTCCCACTTAGATGGGAGTTATCACACTATAACGCCTGAAATATCTATGGAAATTCAACGAATACTTGGTTCAGATATTATAATGGCATTTGATGAGTGTCCAAAAGGTGGTGCCGAAACTAAATATATTAGTCATGCTGTTGATCGTACAACAAAGTGGGTTAAAAGATGTAAGATATATCTTGATAGTAATCCTCAACTATATAATCATGAGCAAACTTTATATCCAATTATTCAGGGTGGAGTCAATAACAAACTTAGAAAAATAAGTATTGAAAGTATACTCAACTATGCTGAATGTGGTATTGCAATAGGGGGTTTAGCAGTGGGTGAAGAAAAAAATGCAATGTTTGATACAATTGAATATTGTGAAACTTTATTACCAAAAACTATGCCTAGATACTTAATGGGAGTTGGTAAGCCAACAGATATTGTAAAAGCTGTGCGAAGAGGTATGGATATGTTTGATTGTGTAATGCCAACAAGAAATGGTCGAAATGGACAAATTTTTACATCTGAAGGAACAATAAATATAAATAATGAAAAGTTTAAAGATGATTATACGCTCATTGATGAAAAAAGTGATCATGCTTTTGGTAGAATGTTTACGAAATCTTATGTTAGACATTTATTCAATGTTAAAGAAATTTTAGGTTTAAGAATTGCTTCAACATTAAATCTATCTTATTATTTTTGGCTTATGAGAACTATTCGTGAAAATATTAATTCTGGGAATTTTGATAGTTGGTCGAAATCATGGTTAAATAAAATGAGCAACCATAAAGGAATGTGAAATGAATCCGAAATTAAAAATACGTGTTATAGACTCATATGTGTATAAAAAATCTGATAATGGATTTGATTTCTTGATTTTAAAAAGGGCTGATACAAAAATATATGAGCATCTTTGGCAAGGTGTTGCTGGGAAAATTGAAAAAAATGAAAAGAGTTGGCAGGCTGCTATTAGAGAATTAAAAGAAGAAACAGGCTTAAATCCTCGAAAAATTTTCATAGCGGATCATGTTAGTAAATTTTATGAAGCACATCAAGATAGAATTAATTTTGTTCCTGTATTTGGTATAGAGGTCAATAATGAAAAGGTTACATTATCGAATGAGCATTGTGATTATAAATGGGTAGATTTTGAGACTGCGAGTTCTCATTTAGTTTGGAATGGACAAAAAAAAGGTATTCATGCAGTAAATCAAATGATTTTATCAAACGATGATAGGATGAAATGGTCCCTAATTAATTTTAATAACATTAGTATTTCGTAGTGTATCATTATTACGTTGATTTTATATTTTAACATAAAAACAAAGGAAATTAAATATGTTAAAGGTTGGTTCTAGTGCTCCTGATTTTGAATTAAATGATCAAGATAATAACATTGTAAAAATAAATGGCTTTAGAGGTCAAAAGGTCTTTCTTTGGTTTTTTCCAAAAGCTAGCACGCCTGGATGAACCATCCAGGGTCAAGGACTCCGGGATGAGTTCAAAAATTTTTCAGATAAAAATACAGTCATATTAGGTATGAGTGCTGACTCAATCAAAGCACAGAAGAACTTTGCTACAAAGCAGGGCTTTCAATTCCAATTATTATCTAATCCAGAAAAAGATATAATTAGAGCATATAAAGCTATTGGATTAAAAAAAATGTATGGCAGAGAGTATGAAGGTATTCTTAGAATTGCTTATCTAATCAATGAAGAAGGTATGGTTGAAAAAGCATATGAAAAGGTTAGTACAAAAACATGTGCAGTTGAAGCATTGTCTGATCTATAATTATTTTTTTATAATCATATAATCATTGTCAAATGATGATTGATCTTGAATTTTATTTAAATATCCATTCATGACTGAATGACCTTTAATCCAAATTTCTTGGTTTTTTATATCAAATTGGGTTAGATGGATAGCCTCTTTCCCAACGCAAAAAGCAGCAGTGTTTTCTGAGCATATTCCTATGTGGTGGCTTTTAAAATCATTAAAGTTTTCCCAATCATTTCTTAATTGGAACCCATTTTTTTTATTAATCGTATCAAAAGTTATAATGATATCAGGCTTTACTTTTGTAAATGATAGGCCAGCGTAAATTGGCAGTAAGGCACTAAAAACAACCCATGAACTTGATATAGGTTTTAAATTACAAAATACTTTTTCCCCAGCTTTTAGATTCAAAGATTTTTGTATACTATTCGTATTAATTAATAGACTGTAATGTGATAGAGAAATGGTTTTTTTATTATTTATAATTAATATTGCAATGTCTCTTAATAATGCTTTGTCTTCAGGATTGTATTTTTTTGGATATGAAGATACTGTTTCAAATAAGTTGTTAGTTTTTGGTATAGATTTAATAGATAATGATTTATCAATATTTAAGTTTTTATTTTCTAAAATTACTCCAACTGCACCTAAATGCCATATCCCAAAAAGTAAAAGTTGTGTCTGGGGAAATTTTAATTCTTGAACAATAACATTGTCTTTTGGTTTGATATTGTGTTTTTTTAACCAGTGTGCTGTCTGTTGGATTAGTTCGTAAAAATTATAATTTGAAATATTGTAATCATTATAAACAATATGTTTGCCATATTTTATATTCTGTCCCTCAATTAAAGCTTGAGTACTAGGATATGGAGTCATGTATTCAATAGGTTCAATGTTTCCAATTGTTTGAGCCTTATAGACAAGTTTATCTATACTATGATTTTGCATATTAATTGTGTTAAAGGAGTGTTTAATCAATAATTGATTGATAAACCATGGTTTGAAATCTTTCTGATATTTTAAGATCATCAAAATCCATTAATTGAATCATTAAAATACATATTAAATTTTCTTTTGGGTCAATTATAAAAAAAGTCCCAGCAGCTCCTCCCCAACCATGAGATCCAGCTGAGCTAAGTAATTGTTTTTCTGCAATATTTTTAGTTATAGAAAAACCTAATCCAAAGCCAGTTCCATTATTTGGTAATTTTATTGGTCCTCCTTTATAGGGTAAATATTTTAAATGATCTTGAGTTATTAATTCGATTGTTTTTGGGCTAAGAAATCTTATTTTGTTATGAATCCCCTTATTTAAAATCATTTGACAAAATTGTAAATAATCTTTAGTGGTGGAAAGAAGTCCACCACCACCAGAAAGAAAATCTACTTTTCTTGAAAACTGGCTGCTATCTATAGGGTCTATCGCAATAAGCTTTCCTTCTGGGTTAAATGATTTTCCTAATAGCCATCTATATTTTTTAGGGACATTGTTTATATAGTTTGTTGAAAAACGATCTACTTTATTTTTAGGTAATTGGAAGTGTGTGTCAACCATATCTAATGGTTTAAAAACTCTATCACTAAGAAATTTATCTAATTTCTGACCAGATAGAACCTCAATAAGATACCCACATACATCTGTAGAGACACTATACCGCCATCCTGAACCAGGTTCATGATATAAAGGTAGATCACTTATTATTTTGATGAATTCTTTGTTGTTTTTTTGGTTTAATATTTTAGCTTTTTTATATTTTCTATCAACATATGAATTTGGGCCCCATCCATATCCTAGGCCAGAAGTATGCCTTAATAGATCTATAATTAAAATTGGATTTTTTACTTTACGCTTTATACAAATTTTATTTAGAGGCCATATGGATCCTAGGGTAGATTCAAAAATCCCATCAGCAAAAATAGGCTTATATACTTTTAGATTTTTCATTTCAGGAATATATTTATGTAGAGGGTCATTTAATAAGAATTTCCCCTCTTCATGTAACATCATTAATGCAATGGAAACGATAGGTTTAGTCATAGAATATATTCTAAAAATATTATCATCTTTTAAGAGTATTTTGTTATCTATATCTGCATAACCATAGGTATTATAGTGCCCTAAAACACCTTTCCGCATTATAGCTGACTGGAAACCAGCAATTTTACCTTCATCCACGAGCCCATTCATTAATATTTCAAGATTTTTAAGTCGCTTTTCTGATAGGCCAGCTTCATTAGAATTAACTCTTGGCTGTGAACTTAAAAAACAAGATAATAAAAGTATATATAAGGTCGGTTTATTCAATTTATTTATGATAGAGATTATTTATTACTTAATAAAATATAAGCTATTTATTTGGTTTAATTTTTCGCTCAATTTTAAAGTTATCTGTGGGTTTTGTATACCAGCTCCCTGCTAAGCGTCCAACTGGATTTAGTTCTTTTAAATCAATTTTATTATTAACTAACACTTTGTCATCAATATGAAATAATACAATGGTCCCAATAACAATAAATCCACCTCCTGCAGTTCCATTACCTATTTCAACTATTTGATTGAGTTTACATTCTAGATTTATTTTTGATTCTAGTAGACGAGGGGGATTGATTTTTGTTGATGCTATTGGTGTTAATCCTGATATAGAAAATTCATCGATATTACTTTCAAAATCAGTTGAGCATTTAACCATTTGCTCCGTAATTGATTCCGAAACAATATTAACAACAAATTCTTTTGTATCTTTAATATTGATTAATGTGTCTTTTTCTGAGCCATCCCATCCTCTTCTAGCAGGGGCAAACATAATTGTAGGTGGATTGGAGCATACTCCATTAAAATATGAAAAAGGAGCAATGTTATTTTGTTTATTTTTTGATATTGTAGATACAAATGCAATTGGCCTAGGAACTATAGAGCCAATCATTAGTTTATGTATATCCTGGAATGCGGTATTATCAGGGTCTATAATCACTGTTTAGCTTTTCCAAGAATATGGATAGTTCTTATCTTCAATCTCTTTTGTATTATTTGTCATATTCAATGGCTTAAATGTATCAATCATAACGGCTAGCTCCGTCGTCTCTTTTACATTTAATGATTCTTCAATTTTACCTGGCTGTGGTCCATGAGTTAATCCCATCGGGTGATAGGTGATAGACTCTGAATCTATACCTTTTCTGCTCATGAAATTCCCCTCAACATAAAATATTAATTCTTCTGAATCAACATTGCTATGAGCGTAAGGTGCAGGAATTGATTTTTCATGATAATCAAATAATCTTGGGACAAAAGAACAAATTACAAATCCATTAGATTGAAATGTTTGATGTACTGGAGGAGGTTGATGAATTTTACCTGTTATAGGCATAAAGTCATTTATATTAAATACCCAAGGAAAGTAGTAGCCATCCCATCCAACTAGGTCGAATGGATGATTTTGATAGAAATATGATTGTATCTTAGAGCCATATTTTACGTTTATTTTTATTGAGTTTTTATCAATAGGTTTTTCAAAATTAGGAGTTTTTATATCTCTTTCAGAAAATGGAGAATGTTCTAATAACTGACCAAATTTATTTCTATACTTTGCTGGGGTTTCAATAGGAGCACCTGATTCAATTGTTAAAATTTTCATTTTTGTTTTAATTCTTATTTCCCAAATCACTCCTCTAGGGATTACTACATAGTCTCCTTTTGATATATTCAGACTACCAAAGTTAGATGATAAAACCCCATTACCATTTTGAATAAATAAAACTTCATCTGCGTATGCATTTTTATAAAGATTAACCATTGATTCAGTAACGTTACTTTTATAAACCGTGATATCTTGATTATAAAATAAAGGTATCCTTGAAAAAATCGCATCTCCATTGTTATTTATATTTGCAGTTCTAATATGATATGGTTTGTGAATTTTATTTCTTAAGCTAAGATTTATTTCAGAGCATTCACCAATTTTTTCAATAGCTGTTGGGGGATTTTTATGATAAGTATTAGAGTAAATACTGCTAAATCCTTCTCTGCTAATTAGTTCTTCCCAGTAAAGATCATTGTTTTTATTTCTAAACTGGATATGTCTTTTTTCGGGGACTTGTCCTTTTTTTTGATAATATGGCATATCTATTTAATAATATTTTCTAAAATACCTAATTTTTCAACTTCTAGTTTAACAACGTCTCCTTTTTTTAACCATCCTCCTGTATTTTCTGGTCTAAGTTCAAGTATGCATCCTGTCCCAACAGTTCCAGAGCCAAAGTAATCTCCTGGCAAAATTTTTGTATTTTTTGATGCGCGTTCTATCATTGTCTCAAAAGGATGGTATAAGTCATTTGTATTTCCATCTGATATTAGTTTATCATTTATATGACAGGTCATACGCAGATGTAATTTACCATCAATATAATTTTCTGTTAGTTCATCTGGCGTAACCAAGTATGGTCCGAAGCTTGTTGCAAAATCTTTCCCTTTTGCTGGTCCAAGGCTCATTGGCATTTCCTCTCTTTGAAAATCTCGTGCTGACCAATCATTGCAGATTGTATAACCAGCTATATATTGACCTGCATCTTTTTTATTTATATTAGATCCACCATTAGCAATAATTGCTGCAAATTCAAGTTCAAAGTCTAATTCTTTTGTATCTTTAGGATAAGGGATGTCTTCTTTATGTCCATATAATGCTGCTGGATTAGAAAAATAAAAAATTGGAATTTTATACCAATCAGGATTCATTTCGAGTCCACGAAGTTTTCTAGCGCTTTTAACATGTTGTTCAAAGGCATAAAAATCTCTAAATGATTGAGGATTAGGTACCGGAGAATGAAAGCAAATATTTTTTATATTAGTAGCGAATTTATTGTCCAGATTTTTTTTTGAAAGAGGCCGTTCTTTAATTAAGTACTCTTGGAGTTTATTTAGATGTAAAATATTATTATCCCAATTCTCTAAAGCAATTTTTAAAGAAGATGCAATTTTTTTAAAATCATATTCATCTTGTCTCTCATTTGCCCAAATTGATGCGAGGTTTACATCAATCATATAAGGTTCTATTAAAAAACCAAAGCGTTCTTTTTTATCTTCTTTTAAAGAATAAGTAGCCAACTTCATTATAGGTTTCCTCTTTTTCCTTGTTCTTTTTCAATAGACTCAAACAATGCTTTAAAGTTTCCTTTCCCGAAGCTATTTGATCCTTTTCTTTGAATGATTTCTAAAAAAAGAGTTGGCCTATCTTGGATCGGGCTAGTAAATATTTGCAGCATGTATCCATTTTCATCTCTATCAACTAATATACCAAGTTCTGAGAGTGTTTCAATATTTTCATCGATATCTCCAACCCTATCACTCAAATTATTATAATAACTTTTTGGTGTTTTTAAAAATTCAACTCCATTCTTTCTCATTGTTTTCACTGTTGCAATAATATCTTTTGTTGATAGCGCCATATGCTGGATACCTGAATCTTGATAGTAATCTATAAATTCTTGGATTTGAGATTTTTTTAAACCTGGCGCTGGTTCATTAATTGGAATCTTTATTATTTCGTTATCATTGGCCATAACTATAGATCGTAATGATGTAAAGTCAGTTGATATGTCTTTATCATCCACAGTCCAAAACCTATGCCATCCAAATATAGTTTCATAAAACTCACAAACTTCTAACATTTTATTTTCAGGTTGATTACCAACAACATGGTCAATATGAATGAGTCCTGCATCTGTATTTTTTTTATTTGAAAAATTTGAAATGAACCCTGGTAGAAACGGGCCATTATAATTTTGCTTTTCAACAAAAGTATGGATTGTATCACCAAAAGTTTTAATTGATGATATTATTGCTTCACCATGCTCGTCATTTATTTTCACTGGTTTTGAAACGTTTTCAGCTCCAAGCTCGATTGAGTTTTGCCATGCTAATTCAGCGTTATCAACTGTAAAAGCGACATCTTTAACTCCATCACTATGTTTAACTAAGTGATTAACAATTTCTCCTTTACTAGTTAAAGGTGATGTTAGGATAAAATTAATTTTACCTTGATTTATAACATAGCTAGTATGATCACGACTTCCTGTCTCTAGCCCTTTATAGGCGATTGTATTAAATCCCATTGCATGGTTAAAGAAGTAGGCTGTTTGCTTTGCATTGCTAACATAAAACTCACAATGATTAAAACCAGTAATTTTATACTTTATATCTTTCATAATATTTCTTTTAATGACTTAATAAATTGAACATTTTCTTGTTCTAGACCAATACTAATCCTTATTAGATTTTTCCATCCAAAAGCAGATAGCCTCCTAACAATAACTCCTTTTTTTAATAGATTATCAGTAATCTTTTCTGCTTCAGATTCATCTTTCCATATAGTAGTAATAAAATTAGCACAGCTGGGAATATAATTAACACCTAGAATATTAAATTCAGCTATTAAAAATTCCATTCCTGATTGATTTAAGTTAAGAGTGTTTTTCAAAAAATCATCATCATCTAGTGCTGCAATACCCGCTTTTTGAGCTAAAGAAGATGGCTCAAATGGTGGTTTCACTTTATTAAGATTGCTTATTAGGTCTTTATGTGCAAACCCATATCCCAGTCTTAAGCCAGAAAGTCCATATGCTTTTGAAAATGTTCGAAGAGTTATAACGTTATCATATCGGTATATCATAGAGTCAGGATAATTTTTTTTATTTTTAGCAAATTCATAGTACGCTTCATCAAGAATAATTAATACTCTATTAGGAACTTTAGAATAAAATTGATCAAATTCTGATTTGTTTATATATGTTCCGGTTGGATTATCAGGATTAGCTATATAGATTATTTTTGTGTAGTCTGTTATTTTATCTGCCATTGAAGAAAGGTCATATCTATAATCTTTCATCGGTACCCAATGTATTTTATTACCAGAGGCATTAGCGAGCACTTTGAAGCCAATAAAGGAGCCTAGAGAGCCTATAATCTCATCATCTCTTAATAAAAATGTTCTCATTATTGTTGACATTATACCTTCTGATCCAGAACCAATAGTAACGTTATCTAACTGAATATTAAATTTGTTTGCTAATTTTTTTCTTAAATCATGCCCAGTTGCATCGGGATATCTATTTATATCTAATAAGGATTTTTTAATTTCTTTTATTGCTAGCGGTGATGCCCCTAATGGGTTTTCATTAGAAGCTAGCTTTATATAATTATTTTCACCTGCTTCTTTTTCAGCACTCTGGATTGACCTACCAGGTTTATATTTTTTAAGTTTTTTTATATGTGATGGTACAAGAGGCATATTAATATTTCACCCTAAATTCGTTATTAATCATTTAGACCATTAAATTTAGTGTAGTAGATATTAATGAAAATAATCAATCACAAAAAAATTATTATTTTGTTAGCAGCATTTTGTGTTTTTTATAATATTTACTCATGTGCTGCAATCCGAGCGCCATCTGGTGGTTTAAAAGATATTATTCCCCCAGTTCTTTTATATTCGCTTCCTAAAAGTGGCTCAGTAAACTTCAAAGGTGAGAATATTGAATTATTTTTTTCAGAATATTTATCAGAGAAATCAATTGATAATTCTATAACTATATTACCTGATATTAATAATCTTTATAAAATAAAATATAAAGGAGATAAAATTATTATTGAGTTTTTAGATAGCCTTCAAGACAATCAAACTTATATACTTTCAATTAATCGAGATTTAAAAGATGAGCATAATGTTTCTATAGATGAAGGCATACAGCTAGCTTTTTCTACTGGAGATAAAATTGATGATGGTATAATAAGTGGTAGGATTTATCACTCTTCTTTAGCATCAGTTCATTTATGGAGTATTAGCGATTCTTCAGACCAGATTTATTTTTGGGAAAGGTCTCCCGACTATAAAATAGATGCTAGTGATAATGGGAAATATAAATTTAATTATCTTTCTCCGGGGGATTACAAAGTAATGGGGTTTGATAAAAAAGCTTCTACTAATTTAATTGATCCTGATAATACAGTTTATGGCATACCCTTCTTAGAAAAAATCACAATTGATACTATTAAAAAAGTTTTAGATCATATAAATATAATAGTCCCAAATAACCCAAGAATGACAAGGTTAATAAAAGGTGAGTGGGTTTCAAATAGATGGGGAAAGTTAACTTTTAATAGTCCTATTAATAATTATATTGACAATATCTCTGTGGTTATTAAAGTTGACAGTATTATACACATTGGAGAAACATTTATAGATAATAATGAAAAAAATATTTTACATTTTTTTATTAACGATACAATTCCAAAAGGTGAGAAAGCTTTAATTACTATTAAGCCAGTTATTGAAAAGACATATGTTATCATTGATTCAGCATCAATAACTGCCAGAGTACCATTTGAGCAAGACACTACATTTCTTACTATAGAATCGGAATTGCATAAAAATATTTTAGAGATTGAAGAAAATAAAATTGTTCCACTTAATTTAAGTTTTTCTAGATTAATGACAGCAGATGTATTTGACACTATCGATTT
>Ga0208410_1000782_pt1 | contig 17745 bp, 16 predicted proteins | sample ETN02SmetaG_3_FD_185787 | JGI IMG/M metagenome (GOLD analysis project Ga0208410, IMG submission 185787) | Marine microbial and viral communities from oxygen minimum zone, Eastern Pacific Ocean - ETNP2014F10-02SV257 (SPAdes) (version 2) | ecosystem: Environmental > Aquatic > Marine > Oceanic ... | reverse complement strand
CACTTCCTCGAAAGCATCAGCAGCAGATGTGATGACTGAAAGTATTCTGGATATCTCCTCTTCTTTCGGCAGGCCTCGCATTACGACTCGTATTAGCGTATCCTCTATGCTCTTCCTCCTATGGTCCTGGGTAGGGACAATCTGCGAAAGTCTACCGACCTCTTCTCTGAATCTTTTTCTGAGGCCTGGTGATAAAAATCTCGAGCCTTCATAATCACTATTCGACTCTGAATTTATGAACCATGAATAGCATATTACGGCAACTGCATGACTGAGATTCATTATCGGATAACCCTCCCAGGTGGGTATCGTCACTAAAATTTCGCATTCCCTCAATTCATCATTCAACAGCCCTTTACCCTCCGGTCCGAATACTATACCTATCTTTCCAGCATAACCATCAACTCTACTTGGTATCTCGTCCGGTAGAAGGAAGTGCCTATGCTGTGTCTTATCCCCGAGTTCTCTCTTCCCTGAGGTCCCTATAACAAGGGAAAGATCCGAAATTGAAGACTTCAAACCATCGTGAAAGGAAATCTTCTCCAATATTGAATTTGCATGTTTCGCCCTCTTCCTTGCAACCTCAGTCAATTCTTCATTTCTGCCAACTATTCGGAGGTCAGTGATTCCGAAATTCATCATACATCGAGCAACTGCACCTATGTTCCCTTCGTGAAATGGCCTAACAAGAATGATGCAAAGTCGATTTGCCCACGCCGGAGTGGATTCAGTACTACGACTGCCCATGACCTATGCTCGCAACCATATGGCATGAAGGATGCGTGTTACATCAGTCAACCTTGCGCTGCTTGTACCTTGTGATATAGCCTGCTATCCAGTTCCGCATCTTCTTATTGTCGACATCTGTAAATCGCTCTACAAGACCCTTGTTCTCGTCAAAATCTGCTGTGAATTGATCAGGATACCTCTCAATGAGCCTTAGAGCCCTTATCTTGATGAATGACGGTCTAATATTGCCCATTTCAATCCTCCATTAGCTTCACTTCAATTGGGAATCCTTCTTCCCTGGTGCAAACGACGCGTATCTTCCTTGGCGGTTTTTGCATTCCTCGGGCCCAAATCGCATGGTTCACATCTTCGTCTATCCAAATCTTCTCATCATCGGAGACCTTCATGTGTCGGTGTACGTGCTTTCTTATCTCTGCCATTGCGCGATTGGCTCTACGGCTCCTTGGGACTTTCCAAGCCGCCCTGAGGGGAATCACCATTTCTCTAACTTCGGACATAGCATTCACCTCTGGAGTTTCGATCTACGCCACATGTGACGCTTGGGGTGAGTAGTTACCTTCCTGGCAGTTCTCATCATGACCCATACAGGAACACGCCGATTCTGATTGGTTACCTTGATCAGGCGCTTCTTTTTAGCATAGGGCTTGTGTCTTGCCATATGTTCACCTCAGTATCTAGAGAGCTCCGGATATCTAGCCTCAGCCGCCCCTCTTGCTTCATGAGCTACGGAATCAACATACGATTGTCCTTTAGATGAAATTACTTTGCCCAGGTTAACGTTGCCGCCGGGAGTGGTTCTGGGCTCGATAAGACCCCCCTTCTCCAACTGTTGAAGTATCGTTCTGATGATTTTTCTGGAGCCTGCTGCTGCAGAGTTTGGCTTAACGCCGCGATCCCTCGGGCCTCCGAATTCCTGAGCTAGCCTATTGACTCCTATCGGTCCCTTCATTGCCACTTTACGAAGTACTGCGGCGCTCCTTATGCTCCACCAGTTTTCTTGAACGGGTATTCTTTCCCTGTGTATTCCGGTCTTAACGAAGCGGCTCCACTCGGGCGCTTCCACCGTCTTATCATCCACAAGTCGGCCCGAAAGAGCCTCGATCATTAGATCGGCAGGGATGTCATGTACAGTGGTCATGTCTACACCGGGCAAGCCGCCGACCTTCCGTCCGTATATAACCGTGATGACATTCCATAATCGTCAGACAGCGCAGCGGATGCCTAATCCTTAACGAGGTTTCAAAACTGGTTGCGACCAGTGAGTGCCGATGAAGAAATCCCTCTCGAGGAATCCGAACATGCTGAGGACCATGATTGGCCTAGGTATGACGCTTATTCTTTTACTCAGTTATGCAGTCTACTCAAACACGCTAGACAGCGAATATTATCGATTTGAAACAACGAATGAGGAAGTAGTTCTTGCGACTGTCGAGCTGGACGGTGACGGAAAGTGGTACGTCACTACGACATCTGCAATTTCATGGTTGAACGTCTCGATGGAGAATCTTCCAGAGGGATCGGAAATGACTGTGTCTTCAAGTTCTACCCCATTCTACACGAGTGAGTCATTAGGTGCAGACAATGCTGGCCGGATGTTCACCTGCAAAGATATCGATGAGGATTTCGAGTTAATTGTTGAGTCTTGTGATCTAGCTTTCTCGCACGAATCACTCGAGACTAATGGAATGATTGAATTCAAATCGATTGTCGCAATCGAGCTTCCTCTAGGTGGAGTGGGCTATATCGAGGCTGACGATTATGATGGTGCATTTGAGAAGGCAACAGATCGAATATCGGAAGCAGAGGGGATTACTACGTGGTCAGTGGAAGTAAGGAAATCCGGGGAAATCGTCAATCTTAGTGATGCTCCTGAGATACACGTAGTAACTCATGAGCTCGTTAGCGTTGAGGAGTTTAAGCTAGACCCGATCACTGAAACGCTCTATGGGCTAGCCTCTTTGATCGGATGTTTCACCATGATGATTGTCGTACCTATGATCGCCTACTTCTCAAGTATGGCTCGACAGAAGAAAGAAGACAGGCTCAGAGTTGAGAATCCGCCCCCGAAAGACTAGTTTCCGAGTTTCTCCATTGCGTGTATTAGTGAGTCTAAGACACTATCGAGGCGTTCTGAAAGGCCCTCGTCCACTAGATCGTTGTCCGAAAGGTGAGATCTGCCGCCCGGGATGGCGACTTGCTCGGGCGTACACCATCCGCCAAGCCATCTCACAACATGACGCATGTGATTAAGCGAGGACGTGTTTGAAACTCCACCAAGCATGCTGACAAGAGCGAATGGCTTCCCTCCGACTTGGTCTTTACCCAACCAATCCAGTTGTAATTTCATTGTGCTGCTCATAGTTCCATGATATTCGGGCGTTATGAGTATGAAGCCTTCCGAAGCTTCAACCTTACTGCGATATTCAGATACCGATTCTGAATCCCAGCATCCTGGGGAACCTACCAAGGGTAGAGATGTGATATCGTTGCGAAAGACGTCGCAATCCACCCCTTTTGATTTTGTTCTTGTCACTATAGCTTGAGCAACAATGCCTGTAGACCCGTCCAGGCCATAGCCACCGGTTATTACCAATACACCCATGTTGATGCGAACACTATCGTCAATATTGTAGTTGCGCAGGAGAAGACATCCTTCAAAATAGTAGGCCCCTTGGACTATCCCTATGGAGTTCTTTGAAGGCCATGCAGAATTAGAAAATCTTCTCGAGAAGGAGCCGGCCAGAGTCGTCAATGAACTTCGAAATAGGGTGCAGGGCGATCTCGCCTCAAATGGACACGCATGGCTAATGATAGGTCATGGTTTGACAAAACTTGGATTCGGAGAACAGGGACAAGAGTCTATCTCCTATGGGGAGAGTCTGCTCAGCACCAGTAACGTTACTGAAACTGAAGAGCCCGCAGAACTTCTTGAGGACGACAGCGATAGAGAAGGAGTGCACAATCAAGAGCCATCAGATTCGATGGGGCATGATGCGGCAGAACAATTGGAAAATCAAGAATATCCTGATGAGGGGGCTTCTATCGATTCTATCGAAGACAATCCAGTTATGGAGGAAAGATCAACGAATGTGGTATCCACACCGGATTATTCGCAGGACAGCGAAGCAATAATGCTGATGTCGACAGGAGATTACAACGGAGCTATAGAAGCATGGACGCGCCTCATCAAGATTGGAGAGTCTGCTGGAAGGTGGAACGGACTCGCTGAAAGCCTCGAGGCTCTTGGTTACAGTAATCGTGCCAATAAGGCTAGGCTCAGAGCCTCATCTACCCCGGAGGCAGTAGAAGCGGCTTCAAGGGTAGATTTGGAGGCTCTAGCTAGAAGTGTTGAATCCAGGCAACCCAATGAGCCAACAAGAGCGGAAACAGTAAATGAAGGGATTGAATGGTACAACAAAGGCTTAGTTTTACTTCATGACGGGAAGCCACTAGAAGCACTTGGTTGCTTTGAGAAGACGCTCTACACTAGGTCCGATGGGCCTGAAGATTTGCGAATAAGGGCTAAGATTGGAATTGCAGATGCTTATTCAGCACTGAACAGGTATGAAGAGGCGATAACTGCCTATGTCCAAACCTATGAAGCGAAGCCTGAAGCTCTTGGATATGCTGCCATATTCAATATGGGCAATGCATACACCCATGTGGGAAGGTTCGATGATGCCATAACATGCCTCAAAAAGTCCTCCGAAATGAATCAGGATCGTACCCATAAGAAGACTGTTAAGGCACTCATAAAGCAAGTCAAGGCATTGAAAAAAGCGGCTAGCCGTTAATTAGCACTGAAACTGACTTGGATGTCGGGGTGAAGCTACCTTCAGCGTATGACTCAATTGGAATTAGATGATTGGACTCTGGGAAGTAGGTTGCAACACAGCCCTTCGGAATCTCATAAGGAACTACTGACCATTCTCCAGATTCCATCTTTCTGTCTACTCCTGTTGTTGATATGTGCACCATTTGACCGGTTCTAAAGCCTCTTTCATGCATATCGTCTCTCGACATGAGTACGATTCTCCGCGAACCGGAAATACCCCTATATCTGTCATTATCGGTATATATCGTCGTATTGAATTGATCATGCGATCTGATGGTCATCATTGTGTAAGCACCATCATCAGGGGCGAATGATGAGATTTCTGCTGCTGAAAACTCAGCTCTTCCAGAGGATGTTCTGAAAGTTCTGCTGTCTCTTGGCGGATTGGGTAATTCGAACCCCGGTGGTCTAAGAATTCTGGAATTATACGCCTCGAAGCCGGGAACTGTGGCTTCGATTCCTTCCCTGATTAACGAGAAGTCCGAGCCTAAATCCGACCATTGAATCGCGCCACCAGCCATATCTTGACGCTTGCGGGCTATTCCAGCTATTATTGTGGGCTCTGAGCGCATCGACATTGAGGGCCTCCTATTGCTGCCTTTGGACATGTGCACCACCCCCATCGAATTTTCAACAGATAGAATCTGCGGACCATTTGATGTGATTTGCTCATCCGTCCTGCCAAGGCATGGAAGTATAATCGCAGTTTCACCGGTTATCAGATGACTACGATTCAATTTAGTTGATATCTGGACTGTTAGACTGCAGGATTCGAGGGCTTCTGCGGTTCGATCGGTATCAGACATCGCAGAAAGGAAATTGCCCCCGAGAGCGAGGAAGACACCGCCTCTTTCCCTCATCCTCTCAACCGCGTGTACTGAGTCAGCACCATGTTTTTCCACAGGATGGACTCCATACCTTTTCTCGAGGGCTAAGAGAAATTTCTCTGATGGCGCATGGGTGATTCCAACGGTCCTATCGCCCTGAACATTAGAATGGCCCCTAACCGGGCACACCCCAGCCCCTGGCCTACCTATGTGGCCGCCCAATAATAGGACGTTCACGATCTCACGTATCGTATCCACTGAATTCCTGTGCTGAGTTATGCCCATGGCCCAACAAATGATGGTACTTCTTGATTTTGAGAAAAGAGTGGCTAAGTCCCTTATTCTGGATTCGGATTGGCCTGTTGCTTTCTCGATTTCATCCCAATTTATTTTCTTTGAGGCTTTCACATACGAGTCGTAACCGCTAGTGTTAGAATCGATAAATGACTTATCGATCCATCCATTTTCAACCATCACAGAACCTATCGCCCTGAACAGCGCCATATCTCCATTGATTCGGATATCGACATGATCGTCTGCTATTTTTACTCCGGAGCCTAGCATATCGATGGGATTCTGTGGGTGTCGAAAACCTCGCATACCAGTCTCTTTGATTGGGTTTATACTCAATACAGATGATCCTGATTTCTTTGCAGATCTGAGTGCGGAAAGCATTCTGGGATGGTTCGTACCCGGATTCTGACCCACGACCACTATCAAATCAGAGTGGTCGAAGTCTTCGAGCCTCACAGTGCCCTTTCCAATGCCTATCGATTCTCCCAAGGCAACTCCTGAGCTTTCATGGCACATATTCGAACAATCTGGAAGATTATTGGTACCATGTTGCCTTGCGAGTAATTGCCAAAGAAACGCCGCTTCATTAGAAGCTCTTCCGGAAGTGTAGAAGTATGCATCGTCTTCATTTTCGAGATTGAAGAGTGCGGCTCCGATTATGCCGAAGGCTCTGTCCCAGTCTATGGGTTTGTAGTGGTTCGAATCCTTTTCCATGATCAATGGTCTCGAGAGCCTGCCCTGTGCATTCAACCAGACATCGGATTTCCTAGCCAGAGACAATACGCTATTCTCCTTCCAAAAATGGTCCTGTATCACTTTGTTAGTTGCTTCATCAGCGATGGCCTTTGCGCCATTCTCACAATACTCAAATGGAGATGGTTCTGACGGATCAGGCCACGCGCAACCGGGGCAATCAAACCCTGTATGTTGGTTTGCTCGACTGAGCGTTATGGCTGAATCCATTGGGCCCATGTTCGCTATACCGTGCTTCCAAGCCGATACTACAGCTGGGAGTCCCGCAGCAACTTCTTTCACAGGACCGAGAGTTGGCTGTTTGAAATTAGTCGGGCCCGTTCTTGAAGCCCCTCTGCCCATGACCTTGTGTGTAGTTACACGGGTATATGCATGTCTGAAGATTCGTCACTCACCATCGTATTACTGTCACTCAGCGTACGCGTCTTGGAGCGGATAGAACAGTCATCCTATCCTCTCTTGCAAATGAGATGAGTGTGAGATCATATTCTCTAGCTAACTGAATGGCCAAAGTGGTTGCAGAGCCTACGGCGGAAAGAATGCAGTACCCACTTCTGATTGCTTTCTGAACCAATTCGTACGAGACCCGTCCAGATAGCGTACATACTGAGGGAGTCAGTGATTCACTCAGCAGGTGCCCAGTTAGCTTATCCATCGCGTTGTGCCGCCCTACGTCTTCCTCGCAACCAATCATGTCTCCCTTTGAGTTGAAAGCTGCAGCACCGTGAGTGCCTCCAGTTTCCCTAAACATATGCTGTTGCTGCATTGCCATAGCATGCATATCATGAATCTGCTTTTGCGAGAATATGTCGTTAGAATTGACTGGTTGATGACTGTGTAAGGCACTACGTCCGCAAAGACCGCATGACCCCGTCACCATGATGTTCCTGTTGTGTTCGGAAGGGTTGTAGGGTGAATCATCGGCGAGATTTATCTTTGCTAAATCGTCTTCAAGAGTGAGCGTATCTATCGAATCTAGTTCCGAAATTATTCCTTCATTGTAGATGAGCCCTCTAACTAAATTCAAGTCATTGCCTGGGGATCTCATAAAAATACCAAGATCATTGGTCTTTCCGAGATGTGTTATCGATACCCTCAACGGTTCTTCTAGAGGGGCCTTGTAATCGAATTCAGTACCGCCGTCCGAGCTCAGATATCTGGATTCGACGTCAATCCATTTCCCATTATCGGGCCGATCATGAGCATTCATGGCATATATCCCTGAACGGGTTCAAATATCAACAGACCGACTGGGATACATGGGGCTGATAGGCGCAAGCGGACTTGGGCTGCCAATGGCTGTAGAAGTCGAGATCGTCGAAGTGAGAATAGAGGTCACTGAGTCTGCAAAGTTGGCTATCGAGAAATCCATGTCCGATGATGGAGACGGGTCCGTACTCGTGATATCTGCAGAGTCCGGGGGATGCTCTGGCTACCTGTATGACATGAAGATTGTAGATAGGCCCGATGAAGAAGGATACCAATCCATATCTGTCGGAAAAAGAACCATCATGATACATGACAGGGATTCCGATCTCCTTAACGGGATCGTCCTAGACTACAAAGATACGCTGATGGGTGGCGGTTTCCAAATTACAAATCCTAATGCAGACAGATCTTGCGGCTGTGGGCAGTCGTTTGGTTGATGGTATGAATCTAGAAGACTCACGCCCTACAACCCTTCTCGAAGGGGATGGTGTTGAGGAGGTTCTTTCTTCCATATCTACAGTGAAAATAGAGCCGTATCCGCCAGGGACGATATCTAGAGCCGTAATCTGTAATCCCGTTGGCAAAACTATCGATGCCCCATACGTTATTCATGATGAGGCGGGACTGATATTGCTCCATCTATGCCAAGAAAAACCAGAGTATCTTTCTTCAATCGCAAGAAACTTGAGCAAGAAGGGCGGTTCAGTAAGGGACGCGTCCCTCGTAATTTCAAGGTCTTTCCAAGATGAGGAATGCCTTGATCAGAGTGATGGAATCATCATACAAGACATCGGAATTGAAGGTAGTTTCAGAATCAGAATTTCATCTGATAGGGGGGATGAAGCGCCGTCAGACCTATCGTTCCAGTATTTCGCACTGGCACAAGGGGGGTTGACTGAACATCATCTAGGGGGGAGGTACCTGCCTCAGGAGATTGGTCTATCGGAGTTCGTCAAGTTGCAAAATGGATGCTACCCCGGGCAGGAAATACATGCTAGGCTGGATTCCAGGAACCCCGTAACAAAGAGGCTTGTCAGAATAAGATGCGAGGAGGAGCTGGAGAAGAAGCGTTTGGTTACTGAAGATGGGAAATTGAAGATTTTCACGCCTTTTGAAGATTTTTTTGCACACGCGATTGCCGATGAGGGTGTTGTGGACGGCGTAATTAATCACAAGGGCATAGATGTGGAGATAACGACCATTTATTCAGCATTCTGAGTTTCTGAGTCAACTAATTGATATGTCCCCAAATGACGTATGAACCTATATTCATCCGGTTCCATGTGGTTCTCAACCTGCTCCTCAAAAGCAGATTCAACAACTCTTCCTCGCGTTCTGAAGAAGGACAGCTCCAGAGAGATTCCGATTAATGTGGCTATATACAAGACTAGGACCACGGTCATCGCAAAATAAGATGGATCGGAAAGAGCCCCGGTTCTGATTGTAGAAGAAAGAGCAATCTGTCTTGATAGGAGGAAGAATAGCCCGACCCCCACCCATGGTCCGATAAGTTGCTCGACAAAACTATCCGCTGGAATCATTCGACGATTTCTTGCATCCATGAATACGAGCGATCCACTAGTTGCTGCTCTTATGATGGAAATCGCAGCCACTAAGATGACATAAACTCCGACGGTTATAGCAGCAATTAGATTGAATGAGACTGATAGATATGAGACAATGAGATAGGCGAATACACCTAACAGGACAGTTATGGGGAGGCGGTGTATTGCAGCGATAACCGGTTCTGGAGGGCGAGTGGGGTCTCCTGGCCTATCTATCCAGACTACGTCCCAGCCGGTTGCTTTCTTTACCGCCCTCAGAACCAGTAGGAGGACCTTTTTGTCGATCAAGACATATTCGAAAAATCTCGTTAATGGTAGAAGCGGGAGGAATACGAATCCGGCGGGTATACTCAGGATTGGCCATACAACCAAGGAGGGGACAAGTAAGAAATGCCTCATATCGAGAGGGTGTAGCATATCTGTTTCGATTCTGGTTTGACGTTCTAAATCGATATCATACTGTCGAGCCGTTCTATCCAACTCTTGACGGAAATTCTTGATCGGGAAGCCTGAATCGATAACCGAAGTAAAGCGTTCACGGTAGTGTAGGTGCTCTGGCTCATTACCAATCCACCATGACCAGAGAACCCTGAGGGGAACTGTGAGAAGCACGGGGATGATGAGTATTAGTATCGCCGAGAAGATGTCACCGGAGTCCGAGGCCACGTGCTGCGTCACTGGGACGCTGAGTTGAACCTATCCTCGATGACGCCCCAATTCACGACGTTCCACCAAGCATCGATGTAATCGCCACGACCGGGTCCGAATTTCTTGTAGTATGCGTGCTCCCAGACATCTATTCCCAGGATAGGGGTGTCTCCACATCCACCTATGTTCATCAGAGGGTTGTCCTGGTTAGGCGTACTACAGATGCTGAGGCCGTTATCGCCCATGCAGAGCCATGCCCATCCGGACCCGAATCTGGTTAGTGCTGCTTTCTTGAATTCCGACTTAAACTCTTCAAATGATCCGAATGCTGACTTAATTGCCTCGGAAAGAGAGCCTGATGGCCCTGCCGAAGAACTGCTCGGACTCATGGACTCCCAGAAAAAGCAATGATTCCAGTATCCGCCGCCGTTGTTTCTGATTCCTGGAGAATCAGCACACGCAGATAGGATATCCTCTATGCTAGAGCCTTCTAACGCTGTCCCACTAATTGCAGCGTTCAACTTAGCAGTATAACCTGCATGATGCTTCGAATGGTGTATCTCCATAGTCAGGGCATCAAGGTGTGGTTCCAAAGCGTCGTATGCGTAATCAAGGTCAGGCAGTTGAAAGGTCATGGTGGTCCCTATAGCGACTGATAAATCAATATGTCGAGGGCAACAATAACTGACTCTTGGACAGGAAGATGTCCATGGCAAGGGTACTCGCCACGGACGGTCTTGATCCTGAATGCGTCGAAATACTTCTTGAGAAGGGGCACCATGTGGACATGATACACTTCGAAAGAAACGAGTTGTTGAAAGGAGCGATATCTGGATATGATGCCATAATCATCAGATCCGCGACGAAAGTTGATTCCGAGGTGCTTGCAGCAAATATGTCTCCTAAGTCACGTATTCGACTTATAGTCAGAGCTGGGGTCGGACTGGACAATATTGATCTTGAAAAAGCCTCAGAATTGGGGGTGTTGGTGAAGAATACACCTACTGCCTCCACCAAGGCAGTCGTAGAATTCACCATCGGCCATCTACTCGCAGGAGTCAGGAACATATCCCGGGCAGATAGAGCCATACGGTCTACAGTATGGGCTAAGAAAAGCTCGATGGGGACTGAGTTATCGGGTAAGAATTTGGGGCTAGTAGGGTACGGAAGAATATCAAGAGGGGTTGCACTAGTAGCCAGATCGATGGGGATGAGTGTGCATGTCTTCGACCCATTTCTTGAAGAAGATTCTGCGAAGGACTCCGATGTGGTCATCCACGACTCTGTGGAATCCCTCTTCTCGTCTTGTACGCACATAAGCATACATTGTGCATTGACCGAATCAACACGCGGAATGGTGAATTACGATTTGATTCAACTTATGCCAGATGTCTCTCCTGATGGAATAGTCTGCGGGAGACACATTGTGAATTGTGCGAGAGGGGGTATATTGAATGAGTCGGATGCATACAAAATGCTAGATTCAGGCCATATCAGAAGTCTTGGCATAGATGTTTTCGAAAAGGAGCCAGAGGGGAATCCCGCCCTATCTTCGCATCCTAATGTGACTTCAACTCCTCACATCGGAGCCGCCACTTCAGAAGCTCAGAAGCGGATAGGGATGGAAATCGTTGATTTGATATTGTCCGAGTTTGGGCCTTAGACAAGTGAATGCATCTTCCGAAGATCGACAGCATAATCGTCTAATTCAGCAGGTATTGAGACGTCTTCAAGAGGGGATTTGAGGGATAGATTCCTTTCCTTCTTAGTTCTCCATATCTCGGCATTAAACTGCATCATCGATTTTGTGACTAAATCACTGGAATTGATGGAGACTCCGGGCGATTGTGGGTATTCACTTTCGTACATCGTACTATTGCCATATAACACGCTGGATAAGTGGTGGCAGAACAACGGGCATACCGGGGAGAGTATGGCAAGGGATCCTGAAAGAACAGTGTGTAGCGTCCATGCTGCACTGGGATCGTCATCGTAGAGTCTGCTCTTCGCCATTTCCATCCAATGACTGGGGAATACTCCTGTTAGGAATGTCTTCACCGCTTGTGTTGCAGAATATATGTCAATTTCCGACCAATACTTCTCACTGCTTTCCCTCATTCTATCATACTCCGAAAGTATCCACATGTCAGCATTAGAGAGGTTAGAGGGCATGGATTCAGGAGATTTGAACTGACTGGCGAATCTTGCAACATTGAATATCTTAGTTAGCACTCCAAAATATTTTGATTCGATTTCCTCGGGGTTGATGTGAAAATCATCTCCAACCTGTGCCTCTGCTGCTTTCCAGAGTCTGAAGCACTCTGAACCTATCTTGTTGGCCTTGAGCTTGACTGATTTTCCGTCAGGCCCTCTTATCTGCCATGATCCTGTTCTTCCTTCGAGACCGCAATCTAGGACTGAATCTGCATCAATCCCATTTCCCCAAGATTTTGACATCTTTCTGCCCCATGGGTCCATCCCAAGTCCATCGATCCAAACAGTCTGAAAGGCGGGGGAGTCGAGTAGATGGGCGCTCTTGAGCATCGTATAATAGAGCCATGTTCTGACGATTTCCTTTCCCTGTGGCCTTAACGCAGTGGGAAAGGCTCTCTTGAAATTGGAGTCGTCTCCCCCATATCCTGAAACGAACAAATTCGAATTTGAAGAGTCCATCCAGGTATCGAAGACCTTGCCCTCGCCAACGAGGTCTCCAAGATTGAGATCCTCATATTTTCCGATCTCCTCTCTCGTTGATCGATTTATCGCAATTGAGCCTGGCGGAGGGCTTTCACACCATGGCCTCACATATGTGCCGCTTGGAGGGACAACTATTGTTTCGCCGTCCTCAGAATACCATATAGGAATCTCAGTGTGATACCATCGCCTTCTACTGATTGGCCAATCTATGCTTATACTCTGCATCCAATCAAGTAGTAGTTGCTTGTTACGCTCCGGTACAAAGCGAACTCTATCGACGAGTTGCTCAAGTCGGTCTTGTATACCCACTTGCTTAACGTACCATTCTTTCAATAGTATAATCTCGATAGGGTTACCGCCTCTCTCACTAACGGGTATCTCTTGATCTCGTTCTTCGATGGAATCAATCTTACCGTCTCTATCAAGAATTTCCACAGCCGCACTTCTAGCTTCCATCACACTCATGCCAGAAAGAGAGGCAGAGATATCTGTCATCTTACCATCTAAATCGATAGCCGGATAGGGATCTAGACCTAGTTCTCTGAACACCGATACGTCATTTTGATCACCATAGCTACACACCATAAGAACCCCTGATCCGAAGTCCATTTTCACCGAAGGGTGCGCTATAATTTCTACTGAATCTGATCGGCCGTTCACCGGCATCGGAAGATAAATCCTCTTCCCGATCAAATGCGTATACCTATCGTCCTCCGGGTGAACTAAGACAACACCACAAGCGCAGATTAATTCGGGTCTTGTAGTGGATATGATGACTTTCTGATCATCTTCAGTTGACCATTCAACATGGACCAATCTGGTTGCTCTTGATACCCTAGTAACCTCCGCATCGGCAATTGTTGTCCCCTCGACTGGATCATAGAGATTGGGTCTTAGATCTTCCACAATGTCACCTTTCAACAACAGGTCGACAAAAATCGATTGAGTTACTGACCTATACTCCGGAGAGTCAGTCAGATACTGTGTGTCGAAGTCGCATGAGAGTCCGACCCTTCTCGCAGTTTTGCGCATTGCATCGGTGTACTCATCAATTGTAGTACGGCATTCATCAATAAATTCAGCACGATCGAAAGTACGCATCTTTCGATTATGTTTTCGCTCAACTGTGAATTCGATATTAATGCCATTCCTGTCTACACCCCATGGGAAATACACTTCCTTCCCGAGAAGTCTCTGACTTCTCGCGATAACATCTATCATGCTGTATTGTGCGACCGCCCCGATGTGCCAAGTACCGCTTGGATAAGGCGGCGGAGTGTCTATTACGAATATCTCCCGTTCAGAAGACGGATCGAATGAGAAATGAGATTTTGACGAAGATTCGTCGAGTTGATCAAGGATTTTATGCTCGAGGTCCACTGACCATCTCTTGTCCTCGAATCGCGTCTCACCCATATTTCTTCAGCCTCGGGCCTAGTGCAATGCACTTGACGATTGCCATTCATCGTCTTTAACCGGCGAAGATACCCAAAACATCCGTCGTATTGAAGCAGTTACTGCCACGCTCATCAGTCATGGCGACTCGCGAGGCCCTGCAGCGCGCGAAGAAAGCGTTGGAAGGTGTTTCTGAGAAAGCCGAGTCGTTCCGAAGGACAAAGTCGAACAAAAAGAGGCAGGGTTTGAGCGGGATAGATACAAGTAATATTCTCATCAAAGCCCCAGTAGTAACCGTTGTACTGTGTCTAATTGTTACTGGATTTTTCATAATGCACTCAGGTATCAATGATTGCAGGGAAGGTTACAATCCGTCATGGTGTGATGAAGATGCGTCGATGAATGTCAATGGCGACTTGGAAGTTTACTTGCCACAAGGTTCGGATGTTAGCCAGAATCTGTACAGAGTTGAAGAGACTTGGACGACAAATGTGATGATAATATACGTCGAATCCGAAGATTACAACATTACAACCGTGAGAATCCTAGAAGAGATGGATCGTGTCGAACGTGGCCTCAATACCCATAGAGATGATAATGGCCAGAACGACGATATCATTTACGCATTATCGATATCTACAGTTGTAAAGGAAGTCAATTCCAGTGCAGGTCGCGTCATCAGTTCTTTTGGATCTGGCATAGCAACCGCAATAGGTAATGAAGAGCTTGCAGAATCAATTAATTCCACATTAGCTCAGAACGAGGATTTTCTGGGTAATTACGACATACCCGACGAGCAGCAGAGAGTTGATCAGATTCTAGATGAAATGCCTCAAAACGCCCTCGACAAACTGGTTCGTGACGTGGGCAGGGATTCCAATGGAGATGGCATAAAGGAGGCGGAAAAGGCCGGCTATTGGAATCGCGCTGTAATCATCATAGGCGTCGCAGATGATATCGATCGCGATGGGGACGGAGTTGCAGACTCCTCTGTCTCGGAACTCATTGAGAGAACCCAGGGCATAATATCCGATATTGCGAACGCCAATAACTGGAATAGTGAGGAGTCCGAATGCATCGAGGATGCGAATTCAACAGATGGGGAAAGGTGTCTCAATCTCAAGATGACCTTGACTGGACCTGTTCCACTCACAAATGCCGTTACTGAAGAGTCGTTCAAATTATTCTGGCAGGTTTTCCCAGTGGGTGGGATAGCAGTTGCTTTATCCTTGTTTTTCTTCCACTGCGACCTACTTCAGACAGGAAGGATTCGATTCGTACAAGGCGTGAAGGTCGTAATCATATCCGGCCTCCCTACATTGTGTTCCGTGTTCATTACGATGGGGGTAATCGGGTTTACGGATTATGAAGTTACGATGACAGTGATTATTGTAGGTCCGATAGTGTTAGCCCTAGGCGTCTCATACGGATTGCACATAACCAACAGTTATGCGGAGTCCAAAGGTACGCCAAAAGAAAAGATCAGAACCGCTCTTGACTCAACCGGGCGGGCGGTTTTACTCTCAGCGATAACTACGATAATTGGATTCATATCTCTAACATTCACACCTATGGCCCCTATTCAGACAGTAGGTTGGTGTCTTGCTATGGGCATAGTGATCGTTTACATCATGACGATGCTGATGGTCCCCAATTTAACTATGATATTGGACTTGAAGAAGCCGTCTCACCCACCTCCCAGGATTTTCACTGCGAGCGTCGGTGTTCCGACTAAGTGGAGTAAAATCACTCTTGCAGTCTTCCTAGTATTCGTCCTCATATCTGCAGGGTATAGCAGGACCAATGTCGAAGAAAACATAGATCTGCTGGAGATGGCTCCAGAAACTGTTGATGCAGTTGTGAAGCTGGGGACATATTCCGACGAATTCGATGGAGGTCAGCCTGGCTTCCTACTCGTGGAAGCAGATATATCTGCGAATCCCTCATTATTCAGTGATCCTGTGCTACTTGGGGATCCTTATGCCAACCTCGAAGGTATGGAGGAGTTGGAGTCAAAGTGTAATCTTGTGGAAAGCACAACTGCGTTATCTGTGGTTTTCCTTATGAAGGCCATAGCAGTTGGTATCAATGTCTCTGGAACACCGATTGATGATGCAATTGATGACCTTCCTCTTCCCGATCCAATTGATGAGCCTGTTGAGCAGGTTTCGGATATACTGTTCAATAACAGCCGAAACGGAAATGTATCATTCTGGGGTGCACTTGACCTTCTTGACGCACAGGAAGCCGGTGGCGTTCAGGCACAGAATTTCCTAATCTACGTTTTCTACAACAGTCTGTCTCTTGAAATGAGGGAGTTCTTCATCGCTCCAGATTTCCAATCCAGTTTGATTTACATTGATATGCCCTTCATGGACGTTCAGCGTACGAAGTCAGCAACAGAGCAGATCGACCTCTATGCTAGTCAAGATACGTCAGGAGCATTGACGTCGACTCCCCTTGTTGGAGTAGCATCCATCACGATAGAAGTGAATGAGCTAATTGTAGGCTCGCAATGGAGATCTTTAGGATTCGCGCTACTGTTTACAGTGATTACACTGGGGTTAGTATTCAGAGACTTAAGATTCTCATTACTTACAACGGTCCCAGTGGGATTCACCGTAGGCATGCAATGGCTGGTGATGGATTCTGGCGACGTGTCGCTATCTTTGGTAACAGTCATGATTGGTTCGATACTTGTCGGCGTCGGTGTTGACTTTTCCATACATATTGCCAATCGGGTAAAGAAATTGGGCGGGAGTATTGAGGCCATAGAAGCATCATGTGCAAGCACTGGTCTGAGCCTGTTCGAAGCGACAATAGTAACTGCTGCAGGCATGACGTGTGCATACCTGATACCAATACCTGCAATCAAGCCGTTCATCACAGTGATAATCATCCTCCTAGTGGTTGCTGCCCTTTCTGCGCTTCTTCTACTTCCTGCGATATACTCATTTTTGGTAAAATCAGGCATACCACTCACAGGAGGTTCCAACTCGATGATACTGAAGATCTCTGGCGGACGTTCTAAATCAAACGACAATGAGCCTCAGATACCCGTGTACGAGGCTAAGGAGGCGTGGTGATGGCAAGTTGGTTGATGAAGAGTGAATTAGACGTGTATCCGTGGAGCCAACTAGTGAAAGATGGCGAAACCCATTGGGATGGAGTGAGGAATTACCAAGCTAGGAATTTCATGAGGGACTCAATGAAGATTGGTGACTTGGTCCTATACTATCATTCAAACTGCAAGCCCCCGCATGTTGCAGGGGTTGCGAAGGTGGTCAAGGAAGGGTACCCCGATCATACCTCATGGGACCCTAATTCGAAATATATGGACGAAAAATCTACTCCTGACTCGCCAAGATGGTTCATGGTCGACATTGCTCCTGTGACGGAGATGGAGGCAGTTCCGCTCGATGCTCTGCGACAGAATGGGGACCTCGAGGGCATGGCTCTTCTAGCCAGGGGACAGCGACTCTCCGTTCAGCCAGTCGAAGAAGAGCACTTCAGAATAGTGTGTCAGATGGGCGGAGTTGACCCAATCTCACTAGGACGGTAGTCTAACCACCTGGATACTGCTGGGTAGCAGCCAAGATGGTAGTAGTGGGCGCGTCATCGGTGGACGGTCGTCTTCACGTCTGCAGATTCATCGATCTCCTCCGCCCCGCTGTCCCGAGGCATCCAGAGTCCCCGGTCGGGCTGCTCGCTTCCGCGCCTGACCTGATTCCCGGGCAGCGTGGTCATCGATTCCCTCCGGAATCGACCTCCA